>Ga0302186_10000235_pt1 | contig 51568 bp, 41 predicted proteins | sample II_Bog_E1_2_FD_198782 | JGI IMG/M metagenome (GOLD analysis project Ga0302186, IMG submission 198782) | Peat permafrost microbial communities from Stordalen Mire near Abisko, Sweden - II_Bog_E1_1 | ecosystem: Environmental > Terrestrial > Soil > Wetlands > Peat | place: Sweden: Abisko...
ATTTTTACAAAGCTCTGCATCAACAATATGAACCATTTTGCGAAATTAAGTGGCTTCGAGTTTCGTTTTGTCACTGATTAAAATTACACTCAGTTTCTATCTCCTGAATCCAACCGCCGATTCCAAAATTTGATCACTAAAAATAATGCTTCCGGTTCTGGAAAAGCTGATATTTTGAGGGCCTTCTTGATGTATGAAAACGGAGGAATATGGACTGATGCTCATTCATATTTCGTATAGAGTTTGACGTGGGTAGAAAACTTATATAAAACACCAGGTGTCTACAATCGCTTCTTTCCCAATCCAAATGTACTGCTTTTTACAAAAAACAGAGACTATTCAGCAAACAAGACTAAAATTTATGACCAAAAATTGCAGCAACCAGTTTACCTTTTTCCGGGAATGGAGAACTGGTTTATAATAGCAAAGCCCAAATCTTAATTTTTTACTGATGTAATTGCTGCTCTGGAGAGATATTTTGAAGTGGGAAGACCTCAGATTTTTGAGGAATCAAAAAACATGGGTCTTCAATTTGGAGGTGAAGCAAATGGATATTTTGAAAAGGGTAGTTTTCAGTTTCAATATGTACTACAGAAAAAGCAAAAAGAGTTAGATGCTATGAAAGCTCCTTCAACCAGATATGCAGTCTAGTTCTATAAAATGTGGTTTATGAATTCAGAATATATTGGTTTTATTTTCTTAGGGCAAGTTTAGCATAATCAATAAATTCCTTTTCAATTCTAATATTCACAAGAAATGTTAGCAAACTTATATGAATTTCCTGTTCGGCCTTATTTCATTAAAAATATCGGTTGGATAGCAACTGCCATCGATAGAATTCTTTAAAAAAATGGATACAAATAAAATTGCTTGAGTGTTTCAAATTTGCTTCAACCAGAGTCCCTTATTTATCAGCATTTAATTAATATCACATCACTGTTTAAAGAGGTCGATAATCTCAAAGAGACATTTAGTTTATTTGAAGGAAAGTGTAATCCGCTGGCTTAATAAGCATCACTTATTTAAAAAACCTTTTAATTGGCTAAAAAAATAATTTTAGGAACACTGTTGAGCATTCCCACTATTTGCATCCTAGCATTTATTTGGAAAAGAATATAAAGAGGAAACTATTAACAAGTTAAGCTAAATAAATGATATGTATTATGTATCCATTTACTTTGGAAAATATGTTTTTAAGGAAAAATCATTAGATTTATATATTTATGTTTGTAAAAAGTTAATAATAGTTATTAACATATTATTACTGTATTATTATTGACAAAAAGATAAAGCAAAATGTATCTTCATTCAATAGAAAAGTTACTTGAAAATTATCTAATTAATGGGGCAAAAATTCAATTTAAATACAGTTACTTCCAATCTGACCAGACTTATCAAATAAAACAATGGATAATTTATCAAGAAGTATTTGTTTAAATTATCACGAAACCACAGCAAAGTCGAAATAGATCGATTAATTTTAACATCTAATCACGGCTGATATTAAACTAAGGTCCTTTGAATGACTCAAAGTGTACTCCCTGGTCTAATTGATGAAAAGATCTTTTTGCTCGTAAAAATTGCGTATGAGTCAACGGTAAGTGTCTTCCTCCATTATGGGACTGGTCCTCCCTTCCGCCTCCATTATTGCGAAAGTTTCCTTCAGTGAACCATCGTTTTATGTTTTTGCAAAGCATTTTTAGAAGTTTGCTTACTTTGATGATGGAAATGTCTTCATTCAAGAACATGTTCATTGCCCTTGCTTTTTCTTCCATCGAGTAGCTCTTGTAAGGCCCTCGCTTGTAGCTGTTTATCAAGCAAGAAGAATTGGAGTTGTCTGCCTCAGGCGAATCGTCAACTTGAATACGGTCTTCCACTTCTTGTTCTTGCTCTTCAGATGCCGATGCTCCAAATTTTATTTATTGCTAATTTTTGGCAAACTTTAAGGATGAGGATGGAGTTGCTTGTGACTGAAAGAAAATCTAACTGATATCTTTCCTTTTTGAAAGATTGGATGTTCATTCTAAATTTAATACGTCAGATCTTTTTTCCGTAAGTAAACATAGTTATGAGTCTCACAAAATGATAAGTATAAGCAAGAATATTATGATTAAAAACTTATATAATTAGCGCTAAATAATATGATAACTGTAGAATATCATATATAATAATAAATTAATGAATCTAAACGATTCTCAAGCCGCCAATAGCATTCAGACCTCAAACATTCCCAATCTGCAACTGAAACTGTCAAATATCAAATTTGGTGACATTAGCAACAACTCTAGTGAACAATGGAAGAAATCTGAGTTTATGAAAAAGCTTGCTCGCACTGCTAAGAAAAATATGGAACAGATTTCCCTACATTAAGATTGATTTTTCCCATCATTTTATAAATTAACTATTCTTTTTGTCATCTTGATAGATCTTCATCCATTGATCTATGGTATTCCTTTTCCAAATTCAATTCAAATCTCTTAACAGCTGGACAATTAAACATTTACGACGGCTGTTGACTATTTTGGTTGATATAAGACTCACTAAAAATATTTAAGAGTGGTATCTCATTTGATATTGTCCCACTCATATAACATAAATAAAAGAATAAAATAAAAGCGAGATTAATTGGGGTTGAGTCTCCATAAAAGCTGATATCATTTCGAAAATTGAGTTGTTTCCTATATTATTGTTATTTTTTAAAAAAAGAAGTTCCATCAGATTCGATAGTTATAACTGAAGATTATATTTTAGTGTTATTAATTAATTGATAAATTCACTAATAATTTTGAAGTTTTATCCAGTCGATTCTTCAATTCAATAAATTATAAAAAATTGCACAATCTCCTTTATGATAAGTAAGCATTTAAAAAAAAGATTCGGCACTTTAATTAAAATTCTTTATAGGCTTTTTGTTAAATCCCAAATTACTGATCTTTCATTTGGCAGACCCGAATGATCAAGAATTCATGAGAAAGTTTATTGGCAGATTGAATATATTCAAAATTATCTGTTTTTTTACTCTATTAACTTGAAGGAGGACAAACAAAAGCAATAAAATATCAGTATCCATGAGATAAATGACATAAATAATCAAGAATAAGTATATTTGGGATCAATTAAATGATTTAACCGTTATTGATTACAAAAGTTCGTTGTGTACTATTTGTTTATTTTTATTCTAATAGATCAATTATATAGATTTATGATGGACAAATAGGAAAATACTTTTATATTCAATTTGATTGATTTAAATACATTATAAAAAGGAAAATTAAAATCATCGCAAACTAATAAATGCAATTCATTTTCTAAAAAAAGGACGTTCTTCCTTAGACTTTTTACTTACTTTTTTAATATTATGAGATTTTTTTTCAAATTTTTTAATGCTTTGAGTATGATTACAGTTATTAAAATACGCAATAGACTATTTTATTGTTTCTTTATATGGGCTATATTTTCTATCCAAAGAATATGAATGAGACTAAGCTGGCTTTTTCTTGATATCTTTATGATCAGGAGAGTTAATTTTAACATAAGCATGAGAACTTGTGGAGTAGTTCTTGTTCTTAGAAATGGTACGATTTTTTATCTGTGGAACTTATTTTTTAGCATTGATAATTAACGATTTCGACGCTTTTTTTAAAGGAACATGAGGATTAGTCAAACCTTTATGATTTGCTTAATTTTTAGAAAAAGCTGTTTTCACTGAGTTTTATTTATGAAGAATTTTTTAATTAGAAGGAATGCTTGAATAAACTTCTTTTCTATATTATTTTGAACTAAATCTCAAGTTATCATTCAAGAATAAAGTAATCGGCTTTAAAGGGTGAGGAACATTTTTATTAGACTAGTCTTTCAGTTATTTAAAGATTTACAAATTTAGTGCTTCAGGAATTGACATTCTTTTTTGAGGATTAAAGCAAAGAAGTCCTCTCAAAAGAGGATAGAAGGCAGGCTAGGCAAATGAAAAATAATCAGCAAATGATTTAACTTTCGGCTTGATTTGAGCAATGAGACATTCAGCCACAGGTGAATCCAATGATTAAAGATCTTCCTTTGAGATAGGTCCCACAAACTCTAGAATTTTTTCAAGCTGCTCTAGCGTTGAACTACCTGAATAGTATTGACTTTACCTGTAAATAAAGTCTTACCTGTTAACAGTTCAGCAATTATACATCCTATACTCCAAAGATCAACTGGATAGCTATAACTTCTTGAACCAAGAAGCAATTCTGGAGCTCGATACCACTTAGTAGCAACTTCTTCAGAAAGTATAGGGTTTTAGTTTTCCTGTGTATTTAGGCTACGAACAAGCCCAAAGTCACATATTTTAATGATGCATTCCGAATCCAAAAGAACATTTGATGGTTTTAAATCGCGATGAATCAATTTCAATTGGTGGAGATATTAGATCGCCTTGAATATTTGAAACACAATATATTTTTTATGGGAGATAGATAAAACGTTCGTCCTTCATAGTAATGAATATACCCCACAATTGCTAAGAGATCTGCTTCCATCAGCTCAAATATTAAATACAGATCTTATTTATTCGCAGAGCCCAACACCTTTATTAGTTTAATAATATTTCGATGCTTTAGTTGTTGAAGAATTTAGACCTATCGATAAGTCCTTTGAGCATCTACATTATTACGAAAAGCGCCAAATATTTTTTTAAGTGCAAATTGTTTGCCTGTGTGTTTTTCTTATACTCTCCAAACGTATCCATATGCTCCACTGCCCATGAGGTGGCCGATTTTAAACTGCTTCAAGATATGCGCATCTATCTTTTTGGACATTTAAATATTATACAATTATATATAAATTATTACGGGTAATGGAAAAGGTCTTTTGATTTAATTAAAATGGAGAAGTAAAATAATTTCAATATAACCACTTTATTTTAAGATAATTTTGAATAACAATCAAAATCTCTTGTTCGAATTTATAAGTTTTTTATGATTTAATTTTCTACGAATTTTACCTGTCATTCTGGAACGCTATTCTCCAGTTAAATTGGATAACCAAGGCTAGACCTTTGTATAATTCAATAATGAATGATCAAGAGGTTAGAATTAGAAAATATTAAGCTCAAGTGACTGTGATTTTTATTTTTATGGCTATTTAGTTGTATCTTCGAAGAGTTTTATATATTAGTCAAGATTAATTCTTAAATTCGATAAATTCGTTTTTTGCTTGTTTTTGGCTAGATATTCTTTAACTTTATCAATGATTGCTGTTGCAGACTACGACTTTGCAAGGGGCTAATGAACAATAATGGATGGAAGCGAAGGTTGTTGAACCTTTTAAATGTTAGATGCCCTTGATAGTGATTATCTCTTGACTGGTGGACAATAATCTTTCTACATTAAGATAAATTATTACTTTGGAAAATTGGAGAGGATATAATTTGCGTCGGATGAGACGAATGATTGTTTTATTGTGATCAGAGTTTATCTTTCTCTCGAATGATTGCATATTCTATTATTAATAATAATCCTTCTATTGATTGCATCAATTTAATAACTAAGTCACTAGTTTCAGCTCGGTTTCTATAAACACTATCCATACTTTATGACATATATTAAAAATTCAATGTTTATGATTTGAAATAAGAGCAATTAATTTATAGTCCAAATGTCTAGGGTATAATTATATTTCTGTAAAGGACGCGAATGTTTCCTAAATAAAAACAAGAAGCGAGCATGAACCTTCCAGTATCAAATCATGTCGACCGATTAGCCGAAATGATAGGCAGCATGAAAAATGACATTTAAAACAGTCAAAGATAGTTACAAATTTTGAGAGGAAGTATAACTCAGCTATCTTACATTAATAAATAATCAGATAAAGAGCTGAACCAATTCTTGGTCGAAGGAATTGCTTCTTTGAGAAATAAATGGGGCGCTGATTACGATCAAAATCAATAAGAATTGATAGAGCAGAAGAAAAAAATTGCGAAGCTTGGATAAGAACATTAAGATGTCGACATTTCTAGAGAATAATTGCAAGAACGCGTGCTTATATTGGAAGGCTCTGTTGGATTGGGGTTAAGGGCTTTATGATTCAAAGAATATCCTAACTTTTAAAATATATTAACAAATAGTTTGTTTAGAGTTCTTTGAATTTTTTAAGTCAAGATTGTAAATTTTACAGATATTCATTGAAAAATAATTTGATTTAATTGAAGGGTAATGTTATTAAATTGTTTGAGGTTTCCAAAAAGAATGTGGGAGTCTTTAATACAAAGTGCCACCATATATTGGATATAAATTTAATTTTTAAATTCAAACCATAATCCTCTTATATTCAAACTATTCTCAAATTCATTCTGTACAAATAGCATTAAAATAATTAATTTACCATTAATTATTAGGATGCTGCAAATTTTACATTTAATCATCAATATTATTGGAAAGCTAATCAATTTGTTTGCAAGTTGTTATAAATAATAAATACGGCCAACTATTAATTGTCAAGTGGTTTTTACGGCTGGTTGGAAATGCAGCTTATCACGATATACTCTTATAATTATTTTATTCACAATGGCAATTACCAGCTTCGAAGAAAAGGAAAATAGGAAGATCTGGGTTCCCATTCGTGACGGTAATAGAGGTGGTTGGTCACTTTTTGATTGGGAAAAAGTTAGAGAGATGCCCTATAGAGATCGGGAAATGTACCTTGGAAATTCAGCCAAGATAGGAATACTCGACAAAGGAGGGAAGTGGCGTAAAAAAGACTGGTACCTCAAGAAAGACAAACTTGAAGAGGGAGAAACTCTAACTCGTGAACAACTAGAGGTTATGCGTAAAGATAAAGAACGCATGATGACTGCTCTAGGGATGGTGGAAAAAGATTAAGAAGATAAGCTTACTCCTGCTGAAATGCAAATGCTACTGAAAAAAATTAAAGGCAATAAAGAATTACCAGTAGAGATGAAGTAGGATGCAGTCGGACTTGGATTTGATAAATTGAAGGTGGAAATTAGGTCCAAGCCAGGTATTCAGCGTGATAATCCTCATAGACTGGAGGGAAATATGGAAGAAAATGAAGATATAAAGAAAAAATAAGACGAGCATAACTTGCGCCATAGACATAAGCATGACCGATCATAGGAAGATGATCAAAAATAAAAAAAAAGGAAAAAATAAAAAACTGAAAGAAGAAAGAAGGACAGAAGAGAGTAATCTGAAGACTAAGATCATCTCAAACGTTCTAAAAGAGATAGGTCTAGATCTCGTGGAAAATAAAAGAAATAGCACAAGCATAGACACCGAATAAGATCTTCTCATAGTGATTGAATCAAATCAATCTTAAATATATGAATTACTACAGTTAATACTCCACTTTTACTTCTTTAAATGGATGTATTTGATGATGGAGTTAATAATAAGATATATCGATATTAACAAGATAGAATGCAATCAAGTACTTGTTTGATAATATTTTTGGCTATCATTGCTTCGAGCCTGACAGTAGAGATAGAAGAAGAGACCTCTCAACTTGACTTATCAGCTATTCCTAAAAATACTTATCCTGTTCGATTTGGATATGTTTCACGCATCAGTGAGTGGTGGCCTGCTTAAAAATTAGCTGCTGGAATGGGCATTCCTGGCTATACTGATTAAAAAATATACAATTACATATCACTCGGATAGTGGAAATGTGGTGATCTTCCTGCTAACGCTGCTTTGGTATGGAGTACTCCAGTTGATTACTTTGGATCTGATACAGGTTTTGGTGAAACTAACGGGGAGATTAGAGCCAATCTTCGTCGATTATATAATGCAGGTAAAGTTCAGGTTTTAGTGACTGCTTTCGGAAGTGGAGAATATCCCACATCTTCTGGTTATAATGCAGTTGATTGTGCTCAGAAACTAGGGTCATTTGTGCTCAGCAACAATCTAGATGGTTGTGACATCAGCTGGCAAGACACATCTGCTTTCAAATATGGAACTGGAGAACAGTGGCTTATTAGTTTTCAAACTCAATTACGTCAAATACTACCTAATCACACGATCGTGCATTCTCCATTTGCCAGTTATTTTAAGGAAGATCTGTATCCAAATAAAGGATATGCAGCAGTAAACACTAAAGTTGGTGCTGGAATTAATTTCTATAATATAAAATATTTTAACCAGAGTACATCAAAATACGATAACTATCAAGACTTATTTAATGTTGCAAGTGGAATATATACTGGCACGGCTGTTAATGAATTGATAGCTAAAAATATCAATAAAAATAAGATAGTCATCGCTAAGCCAGTATCACCCAGCGATACTGATGGTTCTGGATGGATGGACCTCAATAAATTGGGAGAATGCTTATCTTCAGCCTATAACAACATTAATTGGTTTGCAGGACTGGCTATTTGGCAATATAGTTCTGATGTTCGAGGAAAAGCTATGACCACAGCAGCCGGTCATCTCAAAGAACTGTGCGCGATTAATAAAGATTGCAAATGATTCGTTATTACATCATCATTCACCTCAATAAATATACTTCATCAATTTTGTGTAAAAATAACTTGACAATATTAGTAACATGAATTAATAGCAAACTTATACAGTCAATCATAATATCTAACTTTTATCTTTTTCGGTTTCTCCATCCCCTTAAATTTAGAAAAAATGTATTAATCTCGTTATACTCGTCTTTCCATTGGCAGCATTCTCGGCCAGTTAATATGTTTTAGCGTCTGATTTTTATTAAGCAAAAATTATCTAAGAATCAGTCCCAGTCCATTGAGATTTAAGTCTTAGTCTCTCACAAGCAAGTGATCAAGGCAAATAAATTGTTTTTCTTGAATTTCATAAATGGTATGATAAAAAAGTTAGTTCTGATGAGTTGAGAACTGGTAGTTGCTTCTTTCAAGAAATTGCTCAAAAAATAGTTCTCCAGAAGGTTTTTCCTTTCCAAGCCTGAACTCCTCTCTCTCAAGGACTTCTATTTTGCTGTTAAAACGATCAGCTAACAATTTTTTTATGACGACGGATATAAATTGCTCGATGGTGTTAGTGGGTTGCAATATCAAATTTTTGGAAAGCTCACTAAACCAAATTGTCTCTTCAACCCCGTTAACAATCATATAAAATAAGAGCTAGAAGGGATATTTTTTCAATTTTTAGCATATAACCATGAAATTATCTTCAATAATCTTTAAAGACTTTCCGTTGATTGCTAAGCAAAAAAGTAATCGACTAAGAGCAGTTTAACTAAGTGTCTGCCAGTGAAGAGTTACTGCCTGCTCAGCTGCTAAACTGAGTTTGTTGCGGAGTTTGTTAAAGAGGGCTGCATGATAGAGCGACTCTGTAAGTTTTTAGATAAGAGGCAAATCATCCACAAGAACAAATTTGAAATCCCCTTTGTATTATCTTTCCTCAAATAATGATACTTTCGAACTGAGCTCTGAAAATCCTGCATATCCCTTGAAGAGCATTCGTGATAAACTTTCCTCTATATTTATAAATCTCAAAGTAAAACAGTCAGCAAGACTAAGATACTCACTCATTTTAGGTACAAGCTGCCGATGGTAAACGTCTAGATCGTAAACTAACATGCTTTTTGTAAGAGCAAGAATTTGATCAGCTGTCACTTATGTTTTTATTTATTATGTGCCAAATATCAGCTCGTCAACTCTTCGGCAGTAGTAATCATATGTATGAGTAAGTGACATAGGGACATTTAATAATTTCTGTTCATTCTTGCGATAAAGTCTTCTGAATTTTCGATCAAAATCCTCCAGTTTTTTTGGCATCTTTTTTAGCTCTAAGTCTTTTAGAGATTGCTCAAAAGTGTGTAATTCGTGATAAAGATCATTGAGAGAAGTATATGGAGTCCTCGAAATAGGTAGACATTTTTTCTTAAAGAGGGAAAAATAGTTTCTGTTGCAGTTGATAAGTACAAGCTTCATAATAATAGTATAATTGAGCTTCAAGGATATCTAAAAATAACTATCAGATAAAAACAAGAAAATTATGAATTTTTAACTATCAATAATCTTATAACTCTCGGCTAAATTCATAGTTTTTAAAATGTTAATCCCGAGTCGGCCAATCTTCCGCATCGGACTCATACTCACCTTTTCCTAAATGAGGATAAAATTACCATAGTTAACTTTAAAAAACTTTTTGAGGGGTTCACATTACTTCGTTGCCAGTTACTTTTTATTGAGATTTTTAAAATACTCATAAGCTAAAACCTAGTGGTAATCGTTACGCCAACCTAATTTTAGGTATAATTACCGAGACGCTTTTATGGTTGTTTTTACAGCAAACTATTTGTTAATGCTAAAAGTTCAGGCTATTTGGTCCAGAGGATAACTTACCCCTCTTTCCATGATCGGCCTTCTTTGATTTCAAAGATAAGCTGACCCAAAGCCCACCAATCCCAAGAATGACGCGCCTCCGACTGATTTTCAGCTTCTGGAGGCTGTTTAATAATTGCATTTTGCTTAAAATCAAAATGTTCGCCTACCTATCTGCAGTAACCAAATTAATTAAGAAGAACATATCCCTTCTCAGTCACAAATATTCCTTCAAGATTGATATTATTATAGACCAGGTTACACTAATGAACTTGTCCGACAGCAATAGCAACTTGGGCTATAAGGAGTTTAAAGTTATTGCAATTAAGATTTTCATTCTTTATATAATGAGTGAGTCTCTACCCCTTATAGTAATCGCTAATGCAATATAGGGTTGAATGACCCAATAAGCAACGATACAACAAAGGAATATAAGGTGATAAGATCTATTACAAACACTTCCGTTATCGTAAGATTCTTTCAATTAAAATGGTATTTTCTCCTATTAATTTACTAGGATATATTTTGACTGTATAGTGTTTAGGTTCTTCTTTTTTTTATTTTTTCTTTGATTTTTTTTAACCCTCTTCTTTTTTTTGCACCTTCACAGTCACCACAAGGCAATGTTCTTCCTTTAGGATTAAATCCTCAATTCGATATATTTGTGAAAATGTTTTTTTAATAACAAGCCCTTCCATCTTCTCGAGCTCGGTACGCAGTTGCACCAAATTAAGGAGCATGGTTTCTTCTTTTTATTATTCCTTGATGCGCTCGACATACTCATCGAGCAATGTCTCTTTGACAGGAATTATTTCCACTTTTGAATTTAGTTTCTTTAACTATTTTTTTAGCATTTCTCGAATGGCAAGTTCATCTATAAGGACTGATTTATCATCAGTGATCAGTACAAATTCTGAAGAATTTATTGAAAAATATAGGCGAGATATTTTAAGGATTGATAATTTTAATTTGACTCGGTCATCGGAGATTACATAAAAATATAGATTGGAGAGGAATATTTTCCTGAACTTGCGAATGCTCTTGTTTACTTTTACATAGCACTCAGAGTTGCAGAGGTGCTTTTAATTGGCGCTAGTTGCAAATTTATAGAACTCAATATTCATTAAAATTAATAGCAATCTATATTAATAAGATACAATAGCAACATTTCATGATAATCTTCATCTTTTCAAAGGTTTAGCCTTTGCATATTTATCTTTTATCTCCACCCAGAGAATAAATGAAGAATTTTAAATTTATCGTATCAAGATGGACTTATTGCATTAGCAAGAGATGTTATATGACTCATATGAATCAATGATTTTGCAGTCATAATTTTTATCAATTAATAACAATATTATAACTGGCAATACAAATATCTGTACTCTATGTTGTACTTATACCAATAAACTTAGAATCTGCATCTTAAATAAGAAATATTGAGCCAGTACAATGAGAATACGATTGTATTATTAATGGAATTGCATAAACCTCAATATTCTAATAAAGAACATTTAATGAAGCTAAAAAAATATCTGTATTTAAAATCTATGACCTTAATATTATTTAAAATTAGAATTCAGTTCTATTTTTGAACTCATTCAATAATCCTTTATTGATTTTATCATTATCTAACTATATAATTAAACAAAAGATCTAAAGCTACTTTTGTTGACATGGGGATTCAAGTTGGAAACAGAATACATTTCGCTTTAAATATTGTAAATAAGAGATTAATTTATTTCAGTTCCACTAAGATATTGCTATCTTTCCCAACTAACTATTTGCAGCCTATCTATCTTTAGATTCAGTATCGATTCAATACAACCAAATCTGGTTGGCTTTCAAACAAACAATAGATAAATTAAAAATCTTTGGAAATACTAGGTCCCCATTTTTAAAGAGACTCATTATTGTTCCTGATATTGTGAACAGTGCATGTTAACTATGAGGAAAAAAAAATTAAAATTTGATATTAATCTCAAAATATGATCAGTCTTTCTTCAAGTCTGGTTAAAATTGAAATAGTTCTTTATTTATTAAAGGGCGAAAGCATTGTTAAGGTTATCAAAAGAAGAATACAATCCAGCGGCAACAAATTGGATTTGAAATATAATTTATATCTAACACAAAGAAAATCCTCCCTTCAGCGCTATTAAAGTTCTTAGAGGATATTCTGACCACATAAGGCGATGAGACCTCTTAGAATAGATAAGGCTGGATGTTCTAACTTTCTGATATTCAGATAACTTGAATTATAATAAAAAGAAAAGTCACTGAAATAAAATAAAATCGTCGACAAGGCGGTATCTCTTACTTTAGATTGAGGAAATCAATGAGTTTATTGGTTTAGCTTCAGTTTAGATCTCTAGAAGAGAAATTAATTAGACGCTGATTCTCCCATCATCCATAAAGAAACTTGCTCTGAAAAATAAAATTAGATCACACTAAATCTTCAAATTCACTCAAAAGGGATCAAATGAGAAGTTAAATGCTTGTAGATTAAATTAAGCTGAACAGCAGTAGATTCAATAAAACATCAAATAAAAACATTCGCTTGGACTCATTTCATCCAACATCCTAGATAAGGAAAAGCACCTTGCTACTGTTACTAACTAAATTTGGTCTTTTAATGCACGCGGTATATCTTCTTTGGCATTTGATAATTTCATCAAGGATCCTCATGGAAGAATTTGAAAAAAGACTTTTTTATAAACAACAAGACCGTCAAATATCTTAGTGCGGACTTTTACTCTCTGATGATCATTGATTTTATAAAAATACACCGAAAGGAAAGGAAACTTAAATTTTATTTTTTACTGTCTACTCTTATTTGAATAAGAAATCGACAATTTAAGAGTAAAAAATTCGAAAGCTAAGGGGAAAACAAATTATAAAAAAGAAATGGATATTACTATAAATAAATGCTGGAAAACTAAATTTTCATCATTCTTTGCCGATTATTTGTGAATCTTGTTTTCGAGTCTAAAACTGATGAAAATTGATGAGCAGGCGTTCTTTTTTAAAATACAGTATGAATAACATGGAGAGGACTGGTTATGGTCGCATCAGTGCAGGGCTGGGATGCTGGTGTTCTATAGAACAATTTAACTCTGAATCAGCTACGATTTTCAATGTTTATCAAATATTACATGAAGAGATAATAGGAGAAAAATTAAGAAATGTAGAATGAGGACCACATCTAAGAAAGAAACAACTCGGATTAAGAAAGCTCAGGCCAGGAATAAATCGAAGAAGTACTTATAAATGACATCAAAATTGAAGAATTACACGAATCTGTAGAGAAGCTACGCAAATTTGTTGCAGAAGTCCCTGCTGGACAAATGGAGCTGGTGCCGACTTGTGTCAGCGAGTACTGCGAAAAGATAAATCAATATAAGGTGAAAAAGGGGGAGGAAGTGGTTTAAATGGCTTAAAGACGGGTCAACAAGTAAATAATGAGTTATTAAGAATGCTCCGTAACCGTAAAATAAAACGCAACTGGAACAGTGAGGACATAACTCTTTTGATATGGTTGGTGTCGCAACGAATCAAAATTAAATAACTCACTCATTTTTCATAAATGGTAGTTATCAATTCATACAGATAAAATAAGATTGGGAATTCATTTCATTAATGATTTCTGGTTCAACTTGGCAAAAGTGCAAATATAAGTGGCTGAGCCTTAAAAAAGTTAAACTTGTTACTCATAAGTGGACTAAAGCCGAATCTAATCTTCTCAGCTCAGTCATATCCTAATCAACCATAATTAACTGGAAGATCGTTTCTGAAATCCTATACGAAAGAAATCCTTTAGCCAGCAAAGTTTTTCGAACAGCTAAGCAATGTCGTGAACACTGGAGTTGCTTTCTAAATCCTAATATCCAAAAAGGGCCTTGGACTCTGCATGAGGATCGTCGATTATTGGAGTATGTTCTTGAGTTGTAAGGCTCTAAGAAATGGTCATAGATTGCCAAATTTATGCAGGGAAGAACTTAAAATGCCCTAAAGAATCGGTTTAATCTGTTGATTGGTCGCCAGCGTAAGTTATCTGGGCATTTAACCGAAAAAAGGCTAATTAAAATAGGCCTGAATAGGTTGATGCTTTAAGAAGGGCAGCAGGAAAGGCCTCTACTTAGCCTTCAATCTTCCACTGGTCTCTCCGTCAAGTCAAACAAGAAAAGTGAATCTTTAGAAGCTCAATCGGAAAATAACCGAAGTCCGACCATCCCCATGATTCCAACAGTAGTTCCTTCTGCTCAATGTTCTTAGAATTCATTAAATTTTAGTCGTAATTGCTAAAATTTAATGACTTTCTTCCGAGGAAATTTGTAGAATATGGGTAACAGCATGATGACATCACCCATAGATGCTTCGAGGGGTATGTTTATTGGTTTCATTTTTCCAAACCAATTTTGATGAGGTTTGAGGTTTAATTATTTTAGCAACCTTTTCAATTGATTTTAGTAATTTTTATTAAAGATTGACTAAAAAACTCTTCCACTTCATTATTAGAAGAATCTTGAAAGTGAAAAATTGTATCCAAATGAACAATTTTGATATGGCTTGATCAGACCTTTATGCCATTTTGAAATAAGCCTTATTCTACTTCCATTTTATTTTTTTATTTTTACTATACCCTCATATAGTTGATGACTATAATAACTGTATCGATTTATAGTAAATAGAAACTGAAACTGTACAATCAAATCTTATATTACAATCATTAAAATCAATACTCTTGGTCATATTGGTTGATTTGCTAAAGTCAACATTTGAAAAGTCAAGGGATATTGTAGGTACTGGTGTCAATAATCCTTTATGGTCTCAAAATTTCTTAAATTTCTGATTACCTTCATTCAGCACATAGTAAATTCCCTTCAATTTTAAGCTATGTAAAAAAGGAGTTCTCATAAATGAATAAAAAATAGCCTTTATTATGATCTTGTCCAATAAAAATTCTTTGAAAGGCATGAAACCTTAACAATGATGAAAAATAAAGGAAAATTTTTAACTATTAAACTTGATTTCAATATTTTCGTGTCAAAAAGGTTCTTATATGAGCCCATTAACTGTTAAATTATGATTCCAGATTCAAGACTTGGAAAGAATTTAACTATGAGAGTTAAAAATCATCACAAGGACATATGGAAGCTGTTTTAGGATATACAGACGGCGGAAGAGTATTGAAAGAGTCTGATTAAATATCTTACTCAATTCACACTCATCGGTCTCTGAAAAGCAAGCTGGATTATTTCTGATAAAATAAATCTAAAAGGTAGTTTCTTAGTATAATAATGAATGAGATTAGGGGCTAGTGGATTCGGCTAAAACATTTATAATCTGATCAGTATACTATAATGTATTTTATCTTTTGTATGATAACTGGTTGTCCTTAATATTTAGTGCTTTGATAGTGTAAAATGTAAAAGGCAAATAAAATATTTTTAATTTTTTAATACTATCAATCATAATGAATGTAATGAAGTTAGATAATTATAATTGTATTTCATAGATTCATAGTTCACTCATTTTATTATCAATATTATTTTCAGCGAGTTGACTATTGAGCAACTTTATCTTACGAAGATATGCATAATGCATCATTTCTCTTTCACCTCTAAAATCACTTAAGGATTTTTCCTCATTGACAATAGTGATGATTTCAGCCAAAAATTTAGCAACTGAGATAGTGCGAATTTGCTTATTCTAAATTAAATAAAAAATACTTAAATCGTATGCTGTATTGTATTGGTCATAATCAATTCTTTGATGGGAAGTTAGGTAATAAGGTGTTAAAATTGTTCATTAGAGCATAATCCGTGAAAGCCGAAGCAATAAATGTCCTTAGCTCCCAACCTTTTGAGATCTTTTGTTTGTTACCGGATTGTTTTTCCAGTTCGGATCATATTTGTAAATAGAACAACATCTCTATCTTTCACATCTTCCCCCATATAGATTGAACTGTTGTAAAAGCCCATTCCACAACGATAATTAAAGAGACGAAAAGTATTGGATAAATGAGTTACAGCTCTCACATGCAATCTATTCGAGCGAGCTCCCACTATTACAGGATCCTTGACTCCAGAGTGAATTAAATAAGGAGAAACTAGTTAAGTTGCTTCTATATTCAAAAAGGTCGAATCTTGAGCAAATCCTTTGGGGGAAGTCATAAATGTATTGAGAGTAATAATTTAGTCACATCCTAAAGCTTCAAGCATTTTAACGAGGTCAGCTCCAAAGCAAGTAAAAAAATCAAATCCCTCAGTCACATCTTCGGATAGATTTGGATTTGAAGGCAAAGAGTATGGAAAAAATGGTAAAATTGCAGTGACAGATTAAGCTCCCTATTTTTTCATTGTTGAAACTGCCAGCAAAAGCTCCATAATTCCGTCATTGATATTTTTATCCTCAAATGATTTGATCAAAAACACTTTATGCCCTCGCACAGAATCGAGAATGCGAATATTGACTTCTCCATCTTTAAACCTACCGCTGATATGTCGACCTAGTCCAATATCCAAGTGACTAGCTATTTCTCTGGCTAAATTCTCAGCGTCAAAAGCAAAAAGTTTGAGACTTGAGAATTATGATTGAAGGGAGGTGAGAAAAATTTTATTAATGGTGGTTTAAATTTCAGAGGTACTATCTTCTTATTCTTCGTGCTCGGCTCTGGTCTTCCATCCGCAAGTGAGCAAGGGTGCCACTATCCCTGCCAGAAATTTTCGTAAGGCTTGCCGCATGATCACTGCAGTATATCAATCCAAATGACAAATCTAAAAGCGAAAATAAACTATTTAGAGTATGATGCACTTTATAATCCTATTTTTAATATTGGCGAAGAAGAGTTAAATACTATAAATAAAACTCATAACAATACTTGCTTCGGGTCAAACTGGATTGCTCATATTCAAGAACAATTAAAGCTTATCTTAATTTTGAAAATGGTGGAAAGGAGCTACTTCTTAAAAAAGACATAATAGCAGTTTCCTATCCAAATAATTGATCTATCTATTAATGAAATTGATTTGTATTGCAGTTTAATCCTTTATAATTATCAATGAAATTCGAAAGGCAAAGAATTCATCGGCCAAGTCCTGATAAATACGATCTCAATAATCAATAATTTCTGACTTTTAGGAATAATCCTAATATCGAAAACACAGGCAGAAGCGTCTACAGCCAGCAATTTGATTATAAAAGTTTGGACAAGTATCAAAAAATAGATGAAGATGAGTAAACTCCGCCAAATTTTAGGAAAAATATCAAAGATGCCAGGAGCCAAGACAAGTACAAACAAATTGCGGCAGAAGCAACTTTGGCTCAGCTTATGGATGAAAATACGGCAAATAAAAATGGTGCAAAAAAATAAAAAGATGAAGATTTAAGGGCTAAACTCAATATGCTAATGAAAAATGTAAAGAAATAGCAGCAAAGATAAGCCCATCTCGAAGAATAAATTGAAAATTATCAGCATAAAGTTTAGGAAAATAATGAAAACATCAATGAGTCACAAAGAAATATCGAAGAACTATAAGAAATATCAAATGAAAATTTACAAAATTACAATCAAATGCTTAGCAAACTTAAAAATTTGGAGGCCAAAGCTTAATAGTATTAAAAACAACTAGACTGCATTTAAAATTCCATTGACAATGGGTCCAGCTAGATCATGACAGCTAGAAACAGGGATTTGGCGTCAACAGATTATTATAAGTATTTATAAATTTACATAGAAAAATTCAAAGTGGAATGAAATCACTGTCTACATTAAGTACTAACCTGAGTTAGAAGATACGTATTTATGAAGATTAAATTAACGAGATGAAGGACCATCTCTCAGAACTATAGTATATTGATGAATAGATGAAACAAATTGGCAGACTTTGATTTATATTTGCTGCTTTTAGACTTTCATCATTTACACTATAATACATGAGTTGACTAGAAGTTGATACAAAATCAATACTCGTGAATGTAACGATATTTAAAGATATTTACAGATATGAAATGGCAAACTTAAATTTAATAATTGGACAGCAACTCTTTTTAAAGATTGAGGATATTCTAATTTATCAATTTTATTCTTTATATTTATCGAAGTGAATTCACAATTAGTTTTGCTTATACTCAATAAAATTAATTCATAATGTCAATCTAAGGATATACGACTATCAATCAAGAACGCTTGAATCCTGAATTCATTGGGATCGCTTAAAAATTCAGTTCCTTTAAAAAAAGCAGATTAAGTCTCGAACAAAAAAGAAATAGGCTTATTCAGAATCTAAAATATAAGATGAGCGTCGATCGCAAACTTAGCCACAGTCTTGATGAAAATAAAGAGAAGCTGAAAGTAGTACAGAAAGTAAATTACAGGCATCAACTCTAGCTAAGCAAAGTAGAAAAAGATTTATATAGAAAAGATAAAACGAAGTAAAGAAAAGAAAACAGTTAAACTAGCTGAATCAAATGATTCAAGCCACTCGTTCTTAAAATCATAAAAATTTGAGAGATTCAATGCAAAGAAATTATAGCAAGAAAAGGAAAATTAGGCAAAAGCAATGCCAGATGAGTGATACCATCAACTTTCAAATGAGATCAACCTTCATGAGTAAATTTTAGGAAAAAAGGGTAATTTATTCACAACGCAGACTAAGTTTAGAGAAATACAATCGCAGAAGAGATAAAGTCAGCAAATAATCAAAGATTTTTATCTTGATAAAAATGCAGAGAGTCTTAACAACTACAAAAATATGATTCAAAATTAGGAAGAGAGAGCCAACTTATTCCAAGAAGACATTGAAATAATCGAGTCTACAATTAACAATTACGATAATAAAATATAAAAAAAGAAAAAAAACCTTTTATAATTAATGGACAAAATAAGTTTATATACTTTGGAGCCCGTTGAAAGCCAAGCCAAGAGCATTCCTTTATATCTAAGAAACATTCCAGGCTCTGCTACTTCCCATTCAAGCAGACCCTCAGATATTCTGTTGAAGGGACCAAAGAATATCATCTTAAATTAAAGTTTTTAACAGCCTGCCAAAAATAGAAATGATTGATCTTTAATATAATAATGACATTAAAATAGCTTGAATTGATAGTATTTAACCAATCAATTCTCAAATTATTTGGCAAAAATCATTATTATAAAAACATAATAGAAGATAAGATTTTAATAATAATTATTTATTTATTTCATATTTTTAGACGGTCTTCTCATTATGATAATCCAAAATAAAAGAATATAATTAATTGATTAATGAAATGTTCAATCAGATCAAATGTAAGGATAATACAGTCTTCGAATTCTAGAAGCTTAAATTTATGCCTGTAGTTGAGATCTTCTCAAAGCATTGTCAGCAGCAATCTCAGCCTCGATTCGTGATCTTCTCAAAGCGTTCTCAGTGGCTATTCTATCAGCAGCAATTTATGCTTCCACTCTTGATCTTCTTAGGGCAGACTAAGTTGCAATTCTATCTGCTTCAATCTCAACAGCAATCCGATTAGCTTCAATTTCAGCGGCCACTCTGGACCTTCTCAATGCTGATTATACAGCAACTTCTGCTTCAATTCTTGATCTTCTCAGCGCATTTTCAGTGACAATTTCAGCTTAAATTCGAGATCTCCTAAGTGCAGATTCTGTAGCCGCCCTTGAAGCAGCTAATTAAGCAGCCATTCTGGATCTTCTGAGAACTCCTTAGATGGCAATTTCATTGGCGACGCTAAATCATAAAACAAGTACCTGTAATAGGGATAATAAGGGATGTAGTAGGACATTTGGTATCAATAAAATTTATAACTGAATCAATTTAATTTATTAACCAATAAATAAGGAAAATATTTTTTATTAAATTTTATTATGTTGTCCTCTATAGTATACACTCTCCAAATTAACTATTTTATTTTATATTGATCTTGCATCATACATATTTAGTGGTAAACGTAAGATGCAAAGTACAAAAACTGAAAATCATTATGCTTCCACAACTTTTTACTATTCTTCCATAACTTTACGACTTTACGACTCAGAAATACAGCGCAAAAGCGGAGTGGGAAGCAAAGAGCTTAAATAAGATAAGAATCTATGCATATAATATCCATTTGTTTAGTAGTCTATACCCAGATATTTAAGTGCAGCCTGTGCACATTCATTTCGAGAAGCTACAGTGAAAGATTTCTTTTTCTTGGATAGGTTACTCTCCACATACATTGGTCGTAAAGAGAGGATGTCAATTTTATGAGAGTATTCCATTTGAATTGCCTGTGAGAAGAAATCATTATAAGCTTTGGTGGCGCTGTAGACAGAGATAAAAGGGAGGGGATTTTCTCCCGCTACTGATGATAAATTAATAATAGCGCTTCTTCTATCTCTTTTAAGCATCTTTTCGAGTAATAAGTGACTCATCATGGTCATTGGCAGGATATTTATATTGATTTCATTGATAATGCGTTGCTTAGCAATTTAATTAAAATTTCCAATATTTGAAATGCCTACATTGTTGACGAGAATAGAGACGTCAATGTCCTACAATTGGTGTAGAATTGTTTCAAAGAAACCTTATTTTTGACTGTTGTTAAAATCAGCAACAATATATCTAGTCTGAATGTCTATCTATTAATGTAAATCTTTAATGCGTTGCAGGGCTGCCTCCATTTTTGTTCTATTTCTTGACACCATGCATATATTGAATCCTAAAGCAGCTAATTATTCACAAAATCCAAGACCTATGCCATCACTGCCACCTGTAATAACAGCCCACGATGGTTGTCCGTATCTTTCCTTAAAGTTTTTATTGGGAAGGATAGCTTTGATTAAGCTCCAAAGTATCTTAGATATCCACACTATGAAGACGATGCCTCCGATTACAGCTAAGAAATAAATGAAATTGAGTGTTGTTTGCTACATATGGAATCTTCTCAATGATATTATGTAATTTAAATAAGCAAATGCTGAGCTGAATTATTCATTCATAAATCAATAAGCCTATAGATCTCATCTCTAATCCAGCTATATATAAACAAAAACTACTTTTATTTATAGTGCTATCATGATTACTCGTAGTCGCAAGAAAAAAGAAAAGAAAAATGATATAAATGCTCAGATTGAAGCTCAACCCTCTTCTAACAATGCTTAACCTATTCGAGAAAAGCAATCTAATACTTCTAAGGATTAAAAAGGTGAAAATGAAAAACTAAGATAGGCATTATCTATCGCTATGAATGAAAATGATGCATTGAAAGATAGAGTGGCCCAGTTGTAGGCTATCTTCAGTGACATATCTCAAAAGATCCAGAATATGAAAGTTTTTTATGACATGCAGATAAAGAATATGCAAGTAAGGCAAACGTCTTTGTAAAAACGCAGCAATAGACCAAAAAGCATATGATCTTGCAAGCTGAGTTTTACATTTTGATACAAAATACTTCAATTAATGGTACAATCATAGTTTTTATCGAGGTGGTTTCAGATAAGATCAATTAGATTTTATACTTTGGGCTCAGGTTTCTTGGGCTGTTCCACCATTTTTATCTGAGGTTAAACTTGGCTTGAAGGAGATATTTTTTTGGGGGGAGAAGATGTCGAATCTTTCTTTTGAGGTCCTTGCTGCTGAGGGAGTTGAGTTTATGGAACACTTTCTTCCTCTTCAGCTTCAATTTTAATTCCCTAGATCACAAAATAACTACCTGTCGCTCTGCTAATGACCGTTGGAATAGTTCCTCTGGTCTTTTCTCAAAAAGTGAGGAGGCATAGCCCATTGATTTCATCATTTCTGACAAAAATCCTTGATCCATAAGCTTATCGTTGTCCTTCGCTTGAGGTCTGTAACCAAAAACTACGTTTTTTGTTTTTTAAGGGTCAGTAGACAGCATTCTCCAGTAAATGAATGCACGGTCTCTCACGTCTGGGTTGCTCACATTTTCAGTTGCTACAGTGAGAAGGTCACTGATCAAAGTTTAGAATTCATCAGGATACTTGAGGTACACCTTAACAGCTGAGCTCAGGATTTATAATTGGACTCTTCTATCCTCAGATTCAAAATTAGTAATCCATTTTTTAAAGGTATTCATGGCAACATTATATATTTCTTCAGCATACTCAGCCAATATCCATACTGCTGCCTCCTTTGACTAACTGTCTGAAGCTTGCTCAAGTAAGGCGACTAAGTCTAGGAACATGCCATCGAAGTTATATTTTGAAGGATATTTCCTTAAAATATTCTGCATGGTCTGCATAATAAATAAATAACGATGAGAAGTTCATTAACGACCTCATTGACATGGTCAGCAGCATCTCTTACCTCTTTGATTGACTTGGCCAAAATGGTCATACATTTCTCGACTGATTTTTCAAAGCGAATGGCTATTCTTCCAAGTGCTTTGACGCACTTCTTAACAAATTCGCTATCTAACTCGCACATATATTCTTTCAGTTCATCCAAAACAGACTCGTAGTTTTTGAAATTAATTATTCTAGTCAAAATTTAGCTGCATCTTATTTAAAGTACATTTTCTAGTTTTTTACGTAGTAAGGATCTGAAAATTTACAGAAGAAACATTTTATTTAGTTTTATAAAATTAAAGGACTTTTCTCAATGATGTATTGGATATTTTTTAGAACTACCCATTGAGTTTCAACTGGTGTAAAGGATACAACAGAAACTATTGATGGCGCTAACTTCTTTATTAAATTTTTTTTGAGGTCTTAGTTGGATAAGAAGTCTAAGTATCGGACAATAAGGCGGATAGAACCAAAGACAACAGCAGGGTTGATGTGACTCAATCTGGGAATTACTCTGTCAATGATCCTAAATCGATTGTATTTTACATTTCAGCCTACTTTTCTTACTTTGGAGTATATTTGGATAGGAAATCCAGAAAAAAAATTTGAGCCCATTCCATGCATTCGTTGAGGGCTACGAGTACTCGACTAAGCAGTTGTTGATCAACTTTGATATGTTGTCTTCCTGAGAGGATTCCAATTTCCTAGAGAGATGCAATAGCATTAGCAAGGACAAGTCCGTTTGACTCTTTCGTAACCAGAACTTATAAAAGTTGAACCAAGTTGTTAGTCTCAGCATCATTTGGAGCAATTTCATAAACTTTAGGTATGCTCAAGACTGCTGTTTTGCGAACATAGGGATCCTCATCGTTTAGGGCTGCTTTAAGGGGTTCAACGAGATATTCATTGAGCTTGGGCACTCTGAGCGAGCTCATAGTTCGAACTGCTAAAGCTCGAATAATGGGATTGCTTTTGTTGGCTGCATCCTTGCGGAAGGAGGAGATAGTCATGATAGCATCGTCAGGTTTGCTTCTTGAGTAGTTGATTATGTAGAGATAAACCAATTTTTTGATGTCAAGCTCTGTGTACTAAAGACATTTCAAAACTGGCTGGAAGAGAGGGGAGAGGTCTTTTCCAAGCGTCATCTGTGCAATTACTTTTTTGAGGGCTACCTTCTTATCTTCGAAGTTTTTAGAGTTAAGTGCTTCATGCAACTAACTGATTTATCCTCTTTTACCTGTCTCCTGGAAAGCCATTCTCAATATTTATATTGAAATTTAAAAAAGGTATCATTGATCTAAAGTAAATTTCAAAGCTACTATTTCTCAAGTCAACTAAGGATTGATTCATTGAGAATATTCATAAATATAAATTGAGGTAGATATCTCTCCAATTAATATTGCTTTAAAAAGCAAAATCCTCAATTTTATAAAATTAAATCGAGAAGTTAAATCACCAGAAAGTGATTATTTTTAATTTTCTTTACTCATTTATAATAAGATATTAATGCAGTCGAATTAGGAAAATTCCTCTCGCCTACTTTAATTTTGGAAAAATTAACAGCTCAGAAACTATATCTAGAACCAGATCAAAGAAGCGAATCTTTCAATTCACCTTATCAGTAGTAAATTTGTCTACCTTAAATTCGAGTCAAACGGTGGTTTACAATCACTTCATTTGGATCCAAATACTTTTATCATTGCCTTAGGCCGAGGTTTTCCTATTCTACCACCCCAAATCTTCATACTTAATTCGTTTATTACACCCTCTCTTAAAGATTATAGAGATCTACTTACCTAGATGATTGGATAATCGTGGAACTGCGAAATTTACACTCTCAAAAGAGTGATAAATAAAATTCCAGATTTCTTGATGGACTTGGCTGAACTTAAGGGCAATTTTTTAGGCATGCAAAAAGTAGGACTTTACCATATGAACAAATATTACGAATTCGGTATGCTAAAGCTATTAAGTGAGCATGAACCCTTTGTAGCTTTTGAGCACTTATAAGAATAGGTAAATTTCTTTGTGATATCAATAACAACCTGCCATTTTTTGTTATTCAAGCCAACGGTACAACCATACTTTGAGGAGAATAAACTGATCGTTCCAAAACAAGACGAAATTAAACTCATGAGATTGGTGTTTGTTGGCGAAATTCAAAGTTTAGTTTAATTAACTCACATACGCTAGAATAAAAACGAATACAAATTGACTTTCTTATCAGTTGAAATCAAAAAATTGGATTACAACAAAAAAATATGGTAGAAATCTTTAAAAATAACAAGAAGTACAAAATTAGTCTAATGCCTCATCAAGTTAGGCAAGCATTTCGGAGTTGACATTAATTTATAAGTTGGATCAATTAAAAGACACTCTGAAGAAGATCAACTTCTAGCAGAAGTAGCACTTGTCTAGCAAAAAGTGAAGCACTATTTTAATAAATCGACCCTATTTTAATTGAGCCAAACTTACCAAAGGTTAGTGGAGTACTATTCCTCAATGGGCCTTCCATACAATGAAATCTACGTTCATAAAATAGCCACTCTTTATCATCGCGAAGATGTAAAATTAATTTTAGGATCAGATTCGCCCCTTAAGCCACAATGATTACTCAACTTTATATATATACTTTAAAATCTGAGAAACTATCAAATATCAATCGATGTCATTCTTTATACTCTTCTCAGCGATTCAATATAAAGATAGCTTTCGTTAAGGGTCTACGGATATACTCTCACCAAGTCATTTGCCGATAAACCATGTTAGAAGGTCACTCGAAGCACATTTGTTAACATGCTTTTTCCAGAAATTTGATAGTTTGTGCAGCTTATGATTAAGTGAATGAATTTTTCAGTCACATACCCTACTCGAGCTTACAACTCGATATACGATCCAATTTCTACTGGTGCGAGGAAAAGAACATCGTCAACGTGGGTTATAACTGGGTAACCTGTTTTTAAAAATTTGGAAGCACATAGCCATCCTAATTAATACCCCAATCTTAGAATTAAACCTCCAAAAACCTTTCCGCTGAGATTTTTATCTTAAACATGCATCAAGACTGTATTTTTCAAAGAAGTTGAAGAAATTGGAATATAATTTTGAGGGCTTGCCTTAACGGTTTGCTTGAGGTTATGAACAATTACAGATTCTTCATAAGAAGGTGGAGATATTTCTAAACCTCTTCTCGCTTATTTTTTTCGATTGATTTGTCTTTGACTACCTAGTTAATTAATAATCCTAAAGATGTCCTTTTCAGCATTAATATCCATAGATGGAACCTCATGAGCTTTTCCTGTCTATTTGCTTCTAGCCACCATCACAAAGTTTGCTGAGCATGCCAATCTCTCCTGTCCATCAATAGCTTGAAGAACATCAATATGAACCTCCATTGAACTTCTGCCGACATAAGAAACGTACCCTGATAGGATACAGTCCAATTCCACTGATATGGGATAATAAAATTCTATTGAATCAATTGCAGCTGTTACAATAATGAAATCTAAAAGTGTAAAATCTAAATTCTTGTCGTCTTAAGGAGTACAATATCGATAGGCCACATTTGATGCAATGTAATCCATTAACTCCAGCATACGACCCACTCTGATGTAGTTATGCATAAATTGGACCATTTTTTGTCTCATGCTAAGATTTCCCTCAAAGGGCAGGCAAATTTGATAAAAGCTGTGAGAAGGAGTAGAAGTGAGTTTCACTTATTTTAATCTTTCCTAGGCTTCAGCTACTTTGATATGGATATTTGAAGTATCAAAAAAAGCCTGTACTACTCGATCACCAAGATTTTAAGAGGAGTTTAAATGCTTGACTTTGATAGGACGATAAAGTAGGGCAGTTTCGGATATAGATCGGAGATATTTGTAGGCTGATAGTGGTTTGGGGCTCGTGTGAGCAAAATAATTGACCAATCTTGAGACTAATATCATTAAATTTAAATTAAAGATTTATATCATTCGACAAAAATAGGATAATCTTAGAATTACATGATTATGACGCAACCTGGACCATAAAAGAAAATTACTAAAATGAGAATTTAATTGTTATATGATATTTTATTAGTTTGCATTAATTTAACAATCATTTCATATATTTGCCTATTGGTCAGCAACGCATCGTCATCGCCTTAAATTGGCTTTTCATTTGTAATAATTTTTTATTTTTTATTTCTGATTTCAGTAACCCTTCATCAGTTTAATTTTTCTAGATGTTAGGCCATTTAAATTATCTGTTTTGTTAACTTTTATAAAAATTTGGACTGACTTGCAAACTCGTCAAGATAAAGTTTCCATCTCTTTGTTAATTTTTAGAAGAGTCAATATATTTTAAATTTTACCTTGAAAAGTGATGGTGATTCTTTCTCATTTTTTCACTATTTTTTTGATTGATCTCTTGGGCATTAAAATGAATAAAGGGCATATTCGAATTCCTACATATCATAATTAATACTTAATTTTATCTTGGTAGCAATCAAGCTCTTTAAAATCGATAAATTTGGTCACCAATTTCAATTTGTCTTGATATTATTGTTGATAAGAGCTGATAGTCACTGATAAAGGCATCTTAACTAATGGTCGCTATAGATTTGATTTATAGGAATAATTAGGAATACAACCAAAATTAAGAAACTGAGCTGAATAACTAGAATGAGGCATAGACTGTCTGTTAGCAGTGTATAAATTTGGAGCATGTTTTGGTTTCGCGTAATATTCCTTGGAAGGCTTTTTGTAACTTAATTTGGCTGAATTAAATGATATAAACTTATGGAAGCGTAGTTTCCCACCATTTCAGAAGATTTTATCAGAGAACTTTATCTACCATTTTTTATAACCTGTGTTTTATCTTGTTTTTTCAATGTATTTGCTGAACTATATAAATTTTTATTGATGAAAGAAGTTGTATTCATCTTTTGGCTTTTCCATCCCAAGTATCGATTTTTGAGAGTCTAAGACTCAGCGACTTCGCTTGCAATCATCTTTTAAAGTATTTCAATTTTTTTGTTAATATTATCCATTGATTAATGATTTTCTCCCTGCAAAAGCTTTAGATTGGAGACAAATGAGATGATATCCTAAAGTTAATTATCAATTGATGCTTCGTGGCGTATTTTCTACCACTTTGATAGTCCTATTTCCTTTTTCTGTTTTCTAAATCTTTAAAAATTCATAATTATTAAGTTGTCCATTTTTTTTTATAATTCTTCTATGGAAACTTTCTCTTTCTTTTCTTCAAAAACCAACTATTTTTATAATTAAGATAATAACTTTTTTTGTTTTATCGGTGTTTATTATCCTTCGACAACACTTCGAGATTTACTCAAACTACTGTTACGAGGCGTAATTACTCTCGATTATTTAATACTTTTCTTACTTGCTGAACAACGAGAATCTTCTAAAGTAGGAAATTTAGAAGCAGATTATTCTTCATTTGTGAATATTTGGGATTGACTAGTTGTATGTTCAGTGATTTTAACTTTGGATCTTTGAAGAGAAGGATTGACATTAAGTTGTTCCATCAAAATAGTGTCGTTTCTCGGTTTCAATATGGTTCTAAAAGTGGTGCATTTATTTGGAGAGAGCTGAGCTATTCCAGAATTAACTCTGGAATGATTGGTTTGCATGTTTAGGTGTTTCATAATTTCTTCTGAATTATATAGAATAACAATAATACCCTTTCTAACTAAAAATAATGTTAGTAATATCATTAGTATTGGCTATAATTGTGACTATAAACTGCCATAATTTTGTCCACTCCCTCCCAAGATTTCATCCTCCATCCGTACGGTTTAAAATATTGATAAAAATCAGATTTATTCACGATCATCTCCATATTTTATATATCGATTTATTTTGTCTTATCTAGATATTGAATGATTGCTTAGAAAAATCTTTTATTTAAACCTTGACGAAAGAAGATGTACTTTTTTATTCTGCATCGAAAAGGTGGAATTTTGGAGAAAGAGGGAACAAAAATTCCGTAAAATTGAGGATATGATTTGGGCGGCAGCCAAATAGAGATAATATTAAGTTTGTTATTGAACAGCATTTTTTATATTTTTAAAGGAGTAACTATCTGCTATGTTTTTGGTTCAGATATTTCAGTATATATTTTCTTTCGATAGGGATTAATATATTGGAGGAGGTCGTCTTTCTTTGGGCTATTGCTGGTGGTTGTACACTCTCTATTCTTTATTTGTTAATAATGCGAAATATTGGTTGCTGCTGTTTTTTATTGAGTTGTATTTCTAATTCGTCTCGTTTCTTGAATTCTGCTCAATTGTTTAATTTTCTATATTTAATACTCCTCTATATTCTTGATGCTAATATCATGTAACTTTTATTTAAAAGTATCCTTTCTTGGAATCACATTAGTCTTTTAATATTTGGCTTTAGGCTATGTTATCTCTGTCCAAACCTAAAATCCATAAGAGATTAAGTTATGGTCCTTTCTAACACAATTTGTTAAATCTTCTATCAGCCTGTTCCTTTTTTCTGATGTAAAAATAAGTCCATTGATGATAGTAATGCTATCATCACTTTTTATTATTTCGTCCAACTGTCGTACTTCTTAAATCAGCATTTTTTATTTGCGGAGGTTTTCAATTCTAAAACTCTCCTTGCTTCTTATGATCGGAAGAAGATGAGCTCGTCTTTTTTTACCATACCCTTATTACATATGATAAAGAATAAAAAATAGCAAAATTATATGCAAATGGAAAGCTTTGAGGACTTTAATGTCTTTATAAATTTTAATGGGTCGTCCATATGATGATCATATAATAGCGCAGGCATTATGACTATTAATTGGGGGCAACATATTAGGGATGTATTTTGGTTTAGGAAAAATAGATTTTTCTTTATCTTTTATTTTTTAAATAAACCAATATACTTGCGCAAAGAAGTATTTTGGCTCATAATACTGACTTCGATCGTTTTTCTTTTTCTACTATACAGAATATGTTAAATTCATTAAAGGTTTTAGATAGTTGAAAGGCAAATTCTTGAACCCTATAATTGCTCCGAGCATTCCTCCCACAATCGAGGCATTTGTATCTGTATCTCCTCCTCTCCCTATTATCTCTTTCATATACGCGACATATAAATCATCTCTACGAGACTAGATACCTCCATCTGATATCAATTTTAAAATTCGTAAGCCATAAGACCATGCAATTTTAGTCCAACCGATATTTACCTTTCCATTCATTGGTTATTTGGTATCTACAGCATCTACCCATGAAGACAACTCATTATTTTTACTATTTTGAAGAGCTTCTGAATAAATTCGTTTTAATTAATTATCGTCTTTTCGTTGAATGATGTCTTTCAGCATCTTAGCCCATATTTTGCCTGCAGCTACATTATGTTTATTCGGATGGAGAAGTTTAATTTATTCTTAATATAATAGGAAATACTTTCTATTAGTAAGTCTCCTGAATCTGAATCAGGTATTAAAGAAAGAAAAAACGGTAAGGGGGTTATTCTCATCAAAGATCCATTACTTTGACTTTCAGAATTTAGCATGTATATCTCATTATACATCTCATCTAACACCACTTTTAAATTTGTATTGCCTACCAGTTTACCTTCATACTATTAGATCTTGTTAATTCCAATTCTGCATGTATTACCTATGTCAAAAGGTCTAGATTTTTTCCATTTCACGTACTCCAGGCAAATGCTAGCAATAAGTTTATTTAGCTGCTAATCTAGACTTCCTTTAGGATCATAATGAGTCAAACCATAGAATAAATGAAAAGATAGTTCAGAGTCATCAGTAACTTGGCCAGCCCGAAGGTTGTAAGTGCCTCCTCCCTTCATCTTCATGGCTGCATTATGACAGTTGTACCTTAATTTAAAAGTCCTTAATTGATGTTATTGTTAAACTCTAAGAATGCACCTAGAGCATCTCCGATGAATGCCCCAAACATGCAACCTAAAGCACGATCCAGCCTTTCATTTTTAAGCATTTTGTGAAATTCTTGATGTGAATAATTTTGGTATATATCTTGGATAATCTTCTCATCAAAGGGAATTTCATATTCCTTTTGCTTCATTTAATTATTACTTCTTATAAATGAAATAATCTATAAGAAGAGGCCATTATATAACAAATAAAAACAATCAATCTGTCTAAGCAGAGTATATTTATTGAATATTGAATAGATTTACTGAAACCAAAATTGTTCTTCATTGTTTGCTCAAAGTCATAGAGAAATAAAATATAAAGATCAGAATTTTATCCGCTGAAGAAGCAAAGATAGATTTTTATGTTGCTCCATAAGATCCTGCAGTTTCACAAATTTTTTAACTGCATCTACGCTTCGCTATCTTAACTGATTCACTCTGTGTCTAATCATTTTGCTTTCAGATACATAGTTGCGCAACATAAAGTCTCTCTAGGAATCATGAGAAATTAAATGCTTCATTGTATTAAAACTCCCACCAGAAACGCGAGTTGATTATTTTGTTCGCTGGCGCTGCCGCATTTCAGAGAATTCAGATAATTACTTGCTAAGATTCGATAGTTTTCGCAACTGCGGACTTTTTATAGGGTTTGTGGAGAATTTTCTATATTTGTTGAACAGAAGAGAGGCAGGTTGACTAATCTTGCGATGCCGATTCGTCTCGGGAAAAATTTTGAATCTATTTTTAGAGTAAGAACATTGTTCTGAGTTTTAAATGGTTGAATTAAGCGCAGACTGAGAGAGGGTATCCAGATAATGCATGGACTGAACACTAAACAGCTGCACGGATCGTTCGAGCATGCTGACGTTATTAGTGACGATAATTTCGTTTAGGGGCAGGTAGTATTTGATGAGTGATTTGTCTTAATTGATTATTACGCCGCAGCGGGCTGGATTGAAGGACGTCAGAATATAGTTTTTGGCCAGCTGAATGGCCAACTCGATGAACTGCTTGTGCATTTCCTTTACTGTCTGATTATTATTCTCGTTGAAGGATTCCTCCAAAGGAATGGGCACATAAGGGTAAAGGAGGTCGATGTACCCATTGCCTGCATCTTCGGTGCTTCTTAAATTGATCGAATTTTTGTGGGAAATATTTTTCAATACATCGATTTTGTCTCTAAGTTTTCCGTATTCTGTAATGTTTTTGTAGTGATACCTCTTTTTGATCAGCATTTTTTTGCAGTTATTCTTGTCCACGTCCAACAATCCGAAGGGAAACTGACTTCCCCTCATTTAGACAGTCAAAGAGTTGAGCATTTAAATTTATTATATTGGCTGACCTGCCTCCAATGGCCGTGAATATCAAAGATTTGGGGAACGGGCCAGCCTTGTTGGGATAATTTAAATTATAAATTTAAAGTGGCAATTTTACCTCCCTTTAAAATGGCAAATTGGATTCAATAATCGTAATGCAAACACGATTATAATTACCGTTGCTTAATATTGGCCAAATGCGATCAGAGTATGAAGAGGCGCTTGACTGCTTGATCCAATCATATAAGATGCTGATCAGCGATGCCATGACTTACTCCTAAAAGTATGGAAGCAGTAACAGTAAAGCCCAACAGATCCTTGGAATATGGATGCATCCAAAGGGCATTTCTAATCTGGTCAAAACCCTTGCCCTGCATACTGAAAAGAGATCTGAAAGTATTAACCTTGGACTGAACATTAAATCTTTCAGCTAAGAAAGCCAGCAGCTAGAGTTTATTTCAGTTCCAAACAAGTCTCTACTTGAAGTGGCCGAAAATTAGCCCTAAATAAAATAGGAGCATCGATCATCTGAAGAGCAAGAACAATAAGTGGAAGACCGTATTCAAGTTGACGATTCGCCTGAGGCAGACAACTCCAATTCTTCTTGCTTGATAAATCATGGCCGCAGCTATAAGCGAGGGCCTTACAAGAGCTACTCGATGGAAGAAAAGACAAGGGCAGTGGACATGTTCTTGAATGAAGACATTTCCATCACAAAAGTAAGCAAACTTCTAAAAATACCCTGCAAAAATATAAAACGATGGTCCACTGAAGGAATCTTTCGCAAAAGGGGAGGTGGAAGGAAGCGGACCAGTCCCGAAATGGAAGAAGACACATACCGCTGGCTCATACGCAATTTTTATGAGCAAGAAGAGGTTTACATCGATCAAATCCAGGAGTATGCTTTGAGTCATTCTGATGATCCAAATTTCAAGGCAAGCCGCGGCTGGGCTTTGAAATTCATCTAGCGGTTTCGACTTCGCTCTCGCTTCGTGATAATTTGAGATTTGGTCATAGTGAGTAATTGACTCTCGTAATAAATTTGATCAAATAATTAGATATTTGCATGAGGAACTATGCTCATTTACAACTTCATTTACAAATTCTTTAGCAATATTTTTAAAAATAATTGCAATTAAACTGTTTATTGATCCTTGATTCAGGATATTTTATTTGTCCTTTAGAATACAAACTGTATTTTATGGATGATTAATAACTTATATTGAGTCTTTACAAATATATTGAATCCAATTTATATGTACATCATTTATCCATTTTAACTCTTTAATAGTTTCCTCTTTGTATTCGTTGCCAAATAAATATGAGAATATAAACAGTAGGAATACTCAACAATGTCCCTATAATTATTGTTTTTATCATTTAAAGGCCATTTTTAATTTCTGCTACGTTTTAAGCCAGTGGATTACACTTTCCTTAAAAGAAACTGAATGTCTCTTTGAGATCATTAACCTCTTTAAACATTGATGTAACATTGATCAAATACTTATAAATTAGGGACTTTGGCTGAAGCAAATTTGAAACACTCAAACAACTTTAATTGTATCCATTAACTCTAAGAATTCTATCAATAGCAGTTGCTATCCAACCAATATTTTTAATAAAATGAGGCTAAACTGGAAATCCATATAAATTTCCTAAAGTTTCTGGTTAATATTAGAATTGAAAAGGTATTTGCTGATTTGGCTAAACATGACTTCTTAAAATGAATCCAGTAAATTCTGAATTCATAAACCACATTTTATAGTATTAGACTGCATATCTGGTTGAAGGAGCTTTCAAGGCATCTAACTCTTTTTGCTTTCTCTGTAGTACATATTGAAGCTGAAAATTGGCCTTTTCGAAATATCCATGTAATTCATCTCCAAATTGAAGACCCATGTTTTTTGATTCCTCCAAAATCTGAGGTCTTCCCACTTCAAAATATCTTTCCAGAGCAGCAATAACTTCAGTATAGTACTAGGATTTGGGCTTTGCTATTATAAACCAGTTCTCCATCCCTGGGAAAAGGTATACTTGTTGCTGCGATTTTTCGTCATAAATCTTGGTTTTGTTTCCTGAGAATTTTACGTTTTGTGTGAAAAATATAACATTTGGATTGGGGAAGAAGCGATTGTAGACACCAGGTAATTTATATAAATCTTCAACCCACTTGAAACTCTATAAGAAATAAGAATTGGCATCAGTCCATATTCCTCCGTTTTCATACATCAAGAAGGCCCTCAAAACATCAGATTTTCCGGCACCAGTAATGTTATTTTTAGGAGAAAGGATATTGTTCATTCGGCGGTTTGTTTCAGGGGATAGAAATTTAGTTTAATTTTAATCTGTGAGAAAACGAAATTCGAAGCCACTTAATTTCGCAAAATGGTTCATATTGTTGATGCAGAGCTTTGTAAAAGTTTTGGCATGATCTAGTCCGCTATCCCAATCAGTCCAAATAATTTTAGGGAAAGGTACAAACTTCTCAGCTGAACTAGGAGGCGACACATACTCCCACCCATCTGCTGTATAGTCTGCAGTCCCCAAAATCAGAAGAATGCTCAGATAAATAATGGTTTTCATTAAGAAATAACTATTAATTTAAAATAATTGATTAATAGAAAAAATAACTTATCCTTATTCAAACTTCTAAATTGTCGCTGAAGTAGCATTGATTTCGTTAAAATCAATAAATTATGGTAACTTCCTGATTTCAGCAATTAAGATTTCAAATGCAGAAATTTATTTTTGTTGGAGAACATTTTTGGAAATATTCACATATTTATCAATTGACATCTCAAAAAATGTACCCCTTTTATTATAGTTTTTGTTCAGATTTCTTCTTGATTCATCAGTAAATTTATCATGGAAAGTTTGGATTACTATCAAAATGACAAATGGAATTTATCAATTTTGATGTCCAAATCAAAGGGGGGATGTAGAATTTTAAAAAGCGGTCTTCCTCCTGAGTAAATACCTTTTACTTCTTCTAAAAATGATCTATTATCTGATTATCATATATTTTTTGTAAAAATAATTGTTAGCATTAAAATTTTAAAGAAATGGTCCCAAATAAATGGTCTATTTGCCCAAGATATTCATAAGCTCTTACAAATATGTATATATATAAATCTAATAATTTTGCATTCAATGCATAATATCCAAGATATGTACCTATATCATTGATCTAGTTTTACTCTTTAATAGTTTCCTCTTTGCATTCTTTTCCAAAGAAATCCTATAAGCCCAATAATTGGAATGCTCAACAGTGTACCTAAAATTATTCTTTTAACCAGTTAAAAGCCATTTTTGATTTATAGGGTTCTTTCACCCAAGGGATGACACTTTCCTTAAAAGAAACTGTATGTCTCTTTGAGATGATCGACCTCTTTAAACATTGATGTGATATTAATTAAATTTTTATAAATAAGGGACTCTGGCTGAAGCAAATTTGAAATACTCAAGCAATTTTCCTTGTATCCATTTCTTTAAAGGACTCTATCGATGGCAGTTGCTATCCAACCAATATTTTTAATGAAATAAGGCCGAACAGGAAATTCATATAAGTTTGTTAACATTTCTTGTGAATATTAGAATTGAAAATTAATTTACTGATTATGCTAAACCTGCCCTAAGAAAATGAAGCCAGTAAATTCTGAATTCATAAACCACATTTTATAGTACTAGACTGCATATCTGGTTGAAGGAGCTTTCATAGCATCTAACTCTTTTTGCTTTTTCTGTAGTACATATTGAAACTGAAAACTACCCTTTTCAAAATATCCATTTGCTTCACCTCCAAATTGAAGACCCATGTTTTTTGATTCCTCGAAAATTCGAGGTCTTCCCACTTCAAAATATCTCTCCAGAGCAGCAATTACGTCAGTAAAAAATTCAGATTTGGGTTTTGCTATTATAAACCAGTTCTCCATTCCCGGAAAAAGGTAAACTGGTTGCTGCAATTTCTGGTCATAGATTTTGGTTTTGTTTGCTGAATAGTCTCTGTTTTTCGTAAAAAGCAGTACATTTGGATTGGGAAAGAAGCGATTGTAGACACCTGGTGTTTTATATAAGTTTTCTACCCACGCCAAACTCTATAAGAGATATGAATGAACATCAGTCCATATTCCTCCGTTTTCATACATCAAAAAGGCCCTCAAGATATCAGCTTTTCCAGAACCTTTAACATCATTTTTAGTGGCGAGAAGACTTTGGAATCGGCGGTTGGATTCAGGAGATAGAAACTGAGTGTAATTTTAATCAGTGACAAAACGAAACTCGAAGCCACTTAATTTCGCAAAATGGTTCATATTGTTGATGCAGAGCTTTGTAAAAATTTTGACATGATCCAGTCCACTATCCCATGAAGTCCAGATAATTTTCGGGAAAGGCACAAATTTTTCAGCTGAACTAGGAGGCGACGCATATTCCCACCCATCCTATGTATAGTCCGCAGTGGCCAGAATCAAGATGAAGATAAGATATACAATTGTCTTCATTAATAAATAACAATAAATTCAAAAAATGATTTAATGAAAAAAATTCTCTATCTTTATTTATCCACTAAATTTGTGACTAAAATAGCTATTAAGATCAGTTCTAGTCTTAGAAATATTTTCGAAAGACAGTCAAAAATATCCTTGAGTGTTCTATGTTCTAACTTTCGAGGCTGGGGCTTGCTTAGATATAAAAACCTGGGAGAGGGTTTACATTATTATAATGCAATGTCCTTTTTTAGTATCCTTCAGTAAATTTACAGAAGAACTCGCTATGAAATTGTGTAGTGAGTATTCTAGCATCGTCAGATAGTAGGCATTCCACTTTGCAGCTGCCACTCTTGGCGACCAACTGGAAGCCTGTAGGTACTTATTCGACAAAATCTTCATGATGCTCACTCATCTGGCAATACTCCAAATTTAGCAAAGGCGAAAAGAAAGGGTGAGCTTCGATGATAGATCGATCCAGATCGATGACTTAGAGGCCTCCCTTCCTTTCCTTTTTGGCTAACTTGGCTCCAAAAAGATGGGAAATGACCTGATGACCGAAACAAACCCCTAAAATCTTCATATTTCTGTTTATTTTGTGCGCCTCAACAAGAAATGATAGGGCAGTTTTTATTTCTGGTGTTAAACCAATCACAGATAAATTGCTACCAGGAAGAACAATACAATCAAAGGTTGCGAGCTCTTAAATCGATGGAGGTTTGCCTTCAATTACTGTCAATACTTACCACTTCTCATTATTATAAAGATTTCCCATAAATAATCCAAGGCTATTAACTTGTGGCACAAATTTATCTTATTGCTTCTCGTATATAAAAAGGCCTATCTTCTTTTTTTTGAATACAATTGGAGGAAGGCCAAATATCTTTAAGAGTCTATCTCTCGCCTCAAGATTAGTAAATTAGGTGAACATCTATAGCTCAAATTTAGTACCCATCAGTGAAGTAGAAACCTCCTATTTTGTGATTTGTAGCGGAACCTCCACATAGAGGGTATTCTGGTAGTATACTGCTCGAAAGTTAAGGATGCATTGATTTACATAATCTGTCCAGGCCTAAAAAAAAGGATGATAATAGGACTCATTCTTCTAAAAAATAATTTTTGCTTAAACAATTTTATCTAAACTTATGTGAGGAGGTTGAAGGTGAGGCATTATTTCTACGATAAAGGCTGCAATAGATTGGACGGGTGAGTTTGAAAACTAAGGTCTGCAAGGTTGAGAGTTTGATAATTTAGCAATCTAATGATTTGAGAAAGAAAGAGCAAGACAAAAGTTGTCCATGAGGTTGAATATAAATATATAAAAAGTTTAATATAAGTTGAAGAATAAAACAGACTATTTAATTAAATTTTAATTCTATGCAACTACCTCATGAAGACTAATTTTATCAATTAAAAAAATTAAGCCATATAACTCTTGTTTATCAAAATATATTTATCTACAAATTACAATACTAATTATCAACCTAATACATTAATTTCAAATCTGATTAATCAATGCTTCAATAATCAATCAATTTTCTAAACACTGAAAGAAAGAGTTTTGAGTGCTATACATTTTCACTTTAGTTTTAGAGGCTGTCTGGCATATAAAATAATTTTAAGTTGCCTGTGTGAAAGTAATGGTTTAGTCTTTTTTGATGTATCATATCGTATTTACAGAAGAACTCGCTATGAAACTGGGTAGTGAGTATTCTAGCATCGTCAGACAGTAGGCATTCCACTTTGCAGCTGCCACTCTTGGCGACCAGCTGGAAGCCTGCAGGTACTTATTCGACAAAATCTTCATGATGCTCGCTCATCCGGCAATACTCCAAATTTAGCAAAGGCGAAAAGAAAGGGTGAGCTTCGATAATAGATCGGTCCAGATTGATGACTTAGAGGCCTACCTTCCTTTCTTTTTTCTTTAATTTGGCCCCGAAAAAGTGGGAAATTAGCTGATGGCCGAAGCAAACCCCTAAAATTTTGAGATGTTTGTTAATTTGATAAGCTTGGAATAAATTTGCCATTGCTATTTATATCTATGGTGTGAGTGATAGAACGGAGAGTGAGCTTCCTGTAAGAATAACAGCATCATAAGAGACAAGTTGTGGAATGGTTGGAATTTATCCTTTAACAATTTAAAAGACATGCCATTATTAATTATTAAATAAATTGCCTAAAAATAGGCCAATTTGATTGATTTTGGGAGCAAATTTATCTTATTCTATTTGATTATTCTAAAACAAACATATTTTTTTATATTTTGGTGGTATTTGCGGTAATCCAAAAATCTTTGAAACTCTATCTCTTGGCGATAAATTTTATTACTAATTCCACTTTTGTTAAATTAAACCATTTTCACTCAGATCATTAATTGATACCTGTTAAACAATATTAAGAGGAATTTACATGTAGAGAGTATTTTAGTAGAATATTGCTCTATTTTGAAGTAAGCATTCGTTTATGTAATTCACCCAACTTTCATAATAGGGATTACAATAATGCGCCAAAGCAGTTGTTAAATCACCAATTTATAATATTTATTAAAGTTTGGACAAGTTGGGAGGCAGAAGCTTAGGCATATTCTCCATGATATAGATGGCTGTCGAGAGGATGGCAGAACTTGAGGCTTAAGGTTTGCAAAATTAAGGACAACCCATTTTAAATATTTGATTGGTTGTTAGCGAAAAGGCAAAGCTAAATCTGTTCATTATGCTGTGAATAAAAATATAAATCAAAATAATGAGTGATCTTAACAATTTAATAAATAGATAAATCATACTATGTAAATGGTTTTTAATGGAAACTAATATTTAAATATTTATGACATAAACAATGATTAGGACATCAATCTCGTAACTACTATTCTATCTTAATTAATTCTTCTTTGCTAGAATCACTATTGCTTTTCAATATTTATTCCTTATTGATTTTGCCATTTATGTTGTATTCACAAATACTGGACATTTAGCTTTTGACTGAGCTGCTTTTTAAGTTTTGACTGGTCTAAAATTTTATGATTTAATATTGTCCGTTATCTTAAATTTTTACTTGACTTTCTATCTGGTATTTTTTAATTTTCAATTTTTAGAGTAGCACTGGATTCTATAAATATTTAACTTGAAGATCTTTGGATAGTCCTTGAACAATTCTTTCTTTTTCTATAAACTGATCAATATATTAATTATACATCTTGAGCTCTTTCAGTTCTCGAGGATTTGCTTAAATGCACTTAATAACTTGGACCTAAAAATAGTGCATCATGTTATTGATAGATTAAAACTGACGAATAAGTTCGTAATGATGGTGAACTACATCGTTTCTACCTTTGGTTTTGATCAGAACAGACAGTAAATTAAATACATACCAATCTTTTTTAATTATCTTGTTATTTTACAATTTGTCCAGGTTTCGCTTTATGTAAGTGAAATACATGTAGTCCTCATAGTAATTCCAAGTCGAACAAGTCAATAATCCTCGAGGGGGATCTGCAAAGGGATGTTAAAAATATTCCAATGATTACTTGATTTGCATGAGTTGAGTAAATTCCTTGAGTTCAGTGGGGCTCAATGAGGCCATTAACGTATGCTTTTTGTTGCTGATGTGTCTTATCCTTATCTTTTCAATATTTTGTTATTTTTTATCATTAATTTTTTCTGTAATAATTTATTAAGATATTTCGTTTAACCTTTATAGCAATATTTAATTGTCATTTGCAAGCAATTGAATTTGCTACTATTAGTTCTTTATTAGATCTTCAAGGCTTTTATATTTTTGAACGAGTCGAGAATGATGCTTATTAATTTGATGCTTATCTTTTGTTTTAATGAGACTAGCCAATTTGCTAGATATTCTACAGCTTAAAGTAAGTACTTCTCTGTTATAAATCCACGTATGGTGCTTTAAAAACGTAATATACCAATGGTTCTAAAGTAAGCTCCATTTATTGACATCTCCTTATTCTTTTTTAATTGTTTGAAATTGCCCAAAATTATCAAAATTAAACGTCATTGGCATATATTATAGTTTTAATTCTTGTTGTTAATTCATTTGGTATATGAAAACTATTATAATTAAGCAATATAGATAATCACTAAAAACAAATTTATAGAATGAGACTGGTCTGTGAGATGCAGTTGGTTAATTTATCCATAGCATCTTAGGCAAAAGACTTTTGGCAAGAATTCTCGTTTTATAAATTTATGTAATAAAAATAAATATGGTCTTAGAATAAATTTAGCAAGTTGCATTTAAATAAATAAAATGAAATGTCAATTTAATTTGAAGCCATCATTGAAAATATTTGATAAATAAATATATGAGAGCTTAGTAAAGTTGATTTTATAAAATTGTTAAAATCATCATTTAGAGTTACTGGTAGTGTCATTATATTTTATGCATTGATCCATGCACGTCTCAAATCAATTAATACTCATTTACATATTTCAATCAATCGATACATAACCACACAAATGCCTATTTTTACAATTTAGTACATAAAAATTATCACTCTGCATTCAATTATTGATAAATTTATTAGGTCTAATAGGATAGCTCAAGAGGTTGCCCGGATCTAAGATTAAAGCAAGAAATATTCAGCTTGGCCTATTTTTTAAGACCATAATGAAAGATCTCGACAGATATGTCTTTCTATAAATCCGATTTTATAATCTAACCCACACACTTATGACCTTAAATGTATAGATGATTGATCTTCCCACTTATAATTAGATTAGCCTTGCGCATAAAAGTCAAGTTATTGTTATCTTGATCTTTCCCTTATAGAATTATCTGATAAAATTATCCTTCTTAAATCAATTATACCTTGATAAAATGTTGAACCTTTAATTTTTAAATTTAGAAATTTAGATGCTTAGCCAATAGTTAAAGAGCTTCGTCGCAAAAATAATGAATATTTAACTCAGCAAATTGATCCAATGGAGTTTCCTGGATATTAATTATGCAAAGTTTGCCTGGAGAGTCTTTGTCTGTTACCATTTTTGGAATATTAGAGGAAGGTTTTACAGTCAGAGAAGATCCGATGCAAATGCATAGATCAGCTTTATTTGAGTGGGTATATGCATTTATAAGTTAGTCTCTCGGCAATTTTTAGCCAAAATAAATTATTGAGTCATAAAGTTACCCTCCACAATTCTCACAATTTCTACCTGTCTCGTGACTTCTTTTTTACCCTGGATTATATTTTTTGCCGTCTCTCTTCAAGGTTCTAAAATCTCTAAAATATTTCCTATGGCAAGAAGTGCAAAATTATAAATTTCTGTTTCCATGCAACTCTGATATATTATCTAAAGAGATTCCGGACTTTAAGTGGAGACCATCCGTATTTTGAGATATTAAATGCTTAATTAAACCTTTCTTGATGAGAGAATGTATACACATGTGAGAAATAGACGGTTTTGCCAAATCAACCAGCTTGTCAATCGGTATTTAATGTTTTTAATCTTTAGATTCCGAGTTATACTATCTATTCCAAAGTCCAGTTCCAGTTTTTATGACTGTACCCCTCCCTGATCGATAATCAGGTATCCCTAACGACGTTGAAATTCCAGCTCCTGTGAGAATTATGGGATATTTTGCTGCTTTTATTAATTCAGAAAGTCGCTTGACTTTTTGCTCCATTTACCAGTAGTTATCAATGAACTACTTTGGCTCAAGTAAACTAAATTTGTACCTACTAAATTGATGAAAGGCTTGGAATATATATTTAAGTGAGTGAATCATTTATAATGAATGATTTAAATAAATGATAATGATGCATAATTAAGGCAGAACTATTGTATTTGATATGCGGCTGTCTTATAAATTGAATAAATAAAGCTATATCCCTATTGATTTTTATGTGAGGATCCTTTGAATTAAATAACTAAAATCCAAATAGTCTTCGAGTTGTTTATATTACTATTATCAGTTCTATTTTATGATTTCTTATTATTTTTCTTAACAATTATAATTATGGGAAATCTTTTGACAGATTGCCATATATTTGAATCATCTTAAGACAATGAAGAATATAAAATCGATTTCGATGGCGACAAATTCATCCTTCCTAACAGCCTTGTATTTGACAGACAGTCAACCTTCATTAGAGTTTAGAATGCCGCCATAGCTTTTTGCCAAAGTATTTACTACATAAAAAAGAAAACAAGATTCTACCACTCTATGCTCAGCTCTTAACGAGAATTATAGCCTATCGCCATTAAGATACATTTCAAAAAATATGGGCGTATTTAAAACCAGAATAGAGATAGGATTTTTTGTTCAATCTCAACTCCATTGAGCATGATCTTATGGACTCTGTATAGTTAAAATAATTAAGTTCTACCATCATTTTATTCTCTCTCATAATAGAGGGCTGAGCAGGGGCAGATCAGCATTTTATAGACCACAAATTATATCTCTATCTTAAAAAAACAAATAGTAATGGTAAATCTATGGCAAGAAACTGATTGAACAAAACAAGGTCGCTATGGTGTTTATGTGCGCTGGTTCTTCCTCGCGTTTTGGAAGCGATAAATTTTTATTTCCATTAAATTAACAACAAACCACAATCTTTGACTTAATGTTTTTGAGGTTAAGGCGTAATGCAGGCACTAATATATCCATTATTATTAACTGCAGCGAAGAAAATATTCAAAGAATATTCAAATATCTCAAGTTCAAAAAATATTATGGCTTCAATCCAAATAAAATCACGTGCTTCGAAAGTATATCCCTAGCAATGTTCAATTAGCAAGGTTAGTATTGCTTCGATCAATATCTAAAGTTTATGAAACAGTCTGTGGGAACATCTTATAGTGCTACGCATTTGGCCAACCCCTTATATTCCAGCAACTTTCCAACTTTATAGGCAGCTGAGTACCTTTGCTTCAGTGGTATGGAAAACATTATGGAAAATCCATGTGATCCCCTATTTGTGGGGATGGTTGCATTATAAAACAGATAGCTTGGAGCCAAATGTGCCTAAGCAAAATTCTGTGAAAAATTGCCGAGATATTATAGGACTGAGAAAAATTCATCTAAAATTTGCCTCTTAGGTATAGCTATTTTAATAATAGAAGAAAGTAATGCGCAACATGTCTTTAAGGAGATTGAAAATTTGCCAATCGGCATCAATTCGATGGTAATTAACATAACATTTCTTCGCGAGATAGTTTCCAATTTCAATCGCAATTTATTTCTAGCTGAGCATTATGAAGTGATGTAGCATTTAAGATTGACATTCAACCCTCGCCTCCAATAATGCCGGAGAATCAAATGTTTGAGTTTTGAGAGAGACATTCGACTATTTGTGAATTGCTGTTAAAATCCATTGATTTATAAGATAGATCGCTAGAAAGAATTTGCTCCGATCTTTTCGAAGAATAATGAGTACTCATTGGAGGCAGCCTATAAAAATTATGCAAAAACAATTGATTAGGACATGAAACAGTTGAATATGTAATCAGGCAATTCGGCAGGTGTGATTTTTCAAACCCTTATTTCCTAGTGCTTTAACATAGATTAATTTGATGATTTACTTTTTATTTTAAATATCTCTTATAAATGACTGAATAAGGAGAACAACCAGCTGCAGTCCAGGCGCCGGCTTATGAGCCTCCTAGTCGCAATACTACTCTCATCGAATCACTGAGGGAACAACCAAATTTTTTGATGGAACAATACAATCAGAAGTTGAAAGCAGAAAACTAATCCAAAGGCATTCGCAGGGCAGGTGGAGTTTATGTTCCACCCCATAAATTACGAGCATTGCAGGAGCAAATGCTTGAGGAGGATGTTTCTAGTGAAGGTCATCAGCGCATGATGTGGGAGTTGCTAAGGAAGTCCATTAACGGAATAGTCAATAAAGTTAACATCGCTAACATCCAGAATATTGTGGTTTAACTCTTTAATGAGAATATTCTACGAGGAAGAGGACTACTGGCACGTGCACTGATCAAGGCTCAGATGGCCTCACCAAACTTCACTCATGTTTATGCGGCTCTGATCTCAGTCATCAACACAAAAGTGCCTGAAATCGGTTTACTTGTAGCTAAACGCGTTTTAATTCAATTCAGAAGGTCGTTTGAACGAAATAACAAAATTGTATGTGTGGCTACCACCAGAATGATAGCTCACTTAGTGAATCAGCGGGTCATTGGTGAATATGTGGCCTTACAGATTTTGTTTATCATGCTGACAACCCCAACTGATGATTCGGTGGAGATTGCTTGTGACTTCATGATAGAAGTGGGGCAAGTATTAACTGAACTGACACCAGCGGGAGCTAATGCTATTTTCTAGCGTTTCAAGAGCTTACTGCATGAAGCAGAAATTTAACAGAAAGCACAATATAGTATATAAAATCTCTTTGCTGTACGCAAGACAGGCTTCAAGGAACACCCTGGAGTCATTGCTGAATTGGATTTAGTCGAAGCTTAAGACCAGATTACTCACCAGCTTGACATTGAAGAGGAACTAAAAGGTGAAGAACAGTTAAATATATTCAAATTAGATCTCAATTATCTGGCCACTGAAGAAATGTGGGAGCGCACGAAGATGGATATTCTAGGTGAGGAGAACATTGCTCGTCTCAAACAGCCAGATCAATATGAGGAGTAATGGGATGAAGAGCCAGCTGAATAGGGTATCCAAGACCTGACAGAGCAGGATCTCATCAATCTACGTAAAACAATTTATCTGGCTATTCAATCAACTGTAAACTTCTAAGAATGCGCTCATAAAATTGTGAAAATGAATATTGCAAAGGGATATGAGCACGAACTGGTAGATATGATTTTGGAATGCTGCATGATGGAGAGAGTCTATCAATCTTTTTTCGGACTTTTAGCCGAACGTTTTTGCACAATTGACGATAAATTCAAAGAACTCTTTATTACTGCCTTTCTCAATCATTATAACAATATATTCAAGCAAGAGGCTAACAAAATTAGAAACTTAGCGCATCTATTTTCCCATCTTTTTCACCGTCATGCGGTTGACTGGAAAGTACTACAGGCAATTAGACTCACTCCTGATACTACTACTGCCGCCGCCAGAATGTTCCTGAAAATATTTCTCAAAGATATTGCTTAAAATTTAGGAATTGACAATTTAATAAAGTAATTTCAGAAGGAAGAGACCAAGGAATATTATGAGGGATTGTTTCCTATTGATAACCCCAATGACCTAAGATTCGCCATCAATTATTATACCACCATAGGATTGGGAAAACTTACATAATAGATGAGAGAAATATTAAGCATGCAAGAGTAAATCATTTCGGAGAGAAAGAGAAAAGAAGAGGAAGCCAAAATGGCACTTCTTTTGCAAGAGGAAGAGGAAATGATGAAAATTTTGCTGCAAGAGGAAGATGATAAACGCAAAGATCAGAGAAAAATCAATCAAGAGGATTTGAAGCCAAGAGACAGATAGAGAGAAAAAGACAAGCATCACGAAAGATAAGATCGAGACAGAGGGAGATAAGATCGAGACAGAGGGAGATAAGATAAAGACAGAGAAAGATAAGATAGAGACAGAGGGAGATAAGATAGAGACAGAGGGAGATAAGATCGAGACAAAAGAAGACAAGAAAGAAATGATGAAAGAGATAAAGACTAGAGGAACAGATCAAGATAAAAGGAAAAAGATCAGGAAATAGAAGATAGAGAAATTGAAAGAAAAAATGAGAGAAAAAAAGAGAAAGAAATAAGGGAACAAAAGGATAGAGAACAGGAAAAATAAAGACTAAAAAGGCGATAATAATAAAAAGAACGAGAAAGAGAAAAACAACAGGAACAGGAACATGAAAGAGAGAAGGAAAGAGAAAAATAACGATAAAGATAAAAAGAAAGAGAAAGGGAAAGATAAAAGGAAAGATAAAAGGAAAAAGAAAGATAACGAGAAAGAGAAAAAGAAAGAGAAAGGGAAAGAGAAAGAGAAAAGGAAAGATAAAAAGAAAGATAAAAATAAAGATAAAGGGAAAAATAAAGATAAAAAGAAAAGGAAAGAGCCAAGTAAAAAACCTTACAAATTGGCAGAGAAAAACAATAAAAAAATAGAGATAGGAGTCGATAAAAAAAAACAGATAAGAGAAACAAACGATTTAGATCTTAATCTAATGAATCCGAACCAAAGAAAAAACGAAGAGACTAGACTCCAAAGCGAAATCGAAGAAGATCTTCAAGTTCATCTGGCAATCGAAGAAGAGCTAGAATTTCTCCTCAAAGAAGAGTATAATAGCGTATGAAGTCAAAAAAGGTAGTTGAGCCCATTCGTAAAGCTGTAGATACACAAAAAAGAAAAGAAAAAAATGATGATGAGGATTCGTCATCAGGAATATCATCTTCCTCTTCCTCATCTTCGTCATCATTAATTTAGCCTCGCCAAAATACCTTAAAATCAAAGAAAGTTGCTCAACATGTAAGTAGTTCATCCTCCTCCTCAGACAGCGATAGCAGTGATTCTAGTTCAAGCGAAAAGCAAAAGGGTGCCCGAAGAGTAGCATCAAGCTCCTCAAAATGATGAAATAGAATATGAATTATTGCTACATATTTATAAGGCTAAATAATGCTTTGAGAAATGATATTAGCTTTGGGTAAATTAAAATTACAACTGATGATTGCTAAATTATGGTTGGCCTATTAATATTGTTATATGTCAGTATACAGCAATCAAGGACCTTTAAAGAGAGTATCTCACTCTGAGAGCCAAGCCTCCTTATATAGTGATCATAGCTAACACTCAGATTCGCCTCATCATAACCAAACATCACCGATAAAGTCTATGCCACATGTCATTCCTATTAATCAAATTACTCCAAAAATATAGGAAAAAGGCCCAATAAATAATGTTCAGACTGACAATTCCAAGCTACCATAGATAAAGGCAGCTGTAAGCAAAATTACGAGTGAAAAAATCAGTAAAATATTCAATAATAGTTTTATCAACGATGCAGCCGAAAGGCATGCCCTATTTAACTAAAAGATTAGTAGTATTGAAATCAACGAGGAAAAGATTTCAAGACCAAATATTTTGTTTTCCAAAAGCTAAAATAAGGATTAAAAGTTAGTAAAAAGATATGGGTATTCTTAAGGCATGGATGAAGATAGTAAGCAAGGAAAGCGAGGATTAGGGAGTAGTCAAGCTAGTCGATGGGTTCGAAGTCAATCCCTTGCAGTTTCGAGAGATCAAAAATCATTTAAATATCTTGTGAGGCATTTTCACAAGCATAACTCAATGATGATTTAAGCACTCAATAAATTTTGGTAATTTTTTGAAGCTGCTGAAAGATTCATTGGTTCAAACACATTTAAGTTATCTTTATTCGATTCTCTCTAAAATATGAAACTTAAAATGGAAGCATATCTCTAACGACGCATTAATTTAACCAATTTTCAGACCAACAGACCTCTGAGTGATTGGTCTCAAGAGCAATTTATGAGTTTTTATAGCAACTATCGTAAAATAATGATTGCAGAGGAGAGAAAGGACCAGCATCAGCCCTATACACTTAAAAAGTATAAAAATTGCGTATTTTTTGGTAGAATGAATGATGGTAAAAAGCAAGAAGGTGTTTTACATTATTTTTCAGGAAAATGTTTCGAGGGGAGATTTAGATAGGATCAAAAATAGTATGGACTTGAAATTGATGATCAAGAATTATACTTGGGTGACTTTAAAAAGGGATTGAGACATGGGGAGGGAGTCCTTAAAACATCATAGACTCTCTATGTGGGATCATTTACTTATGGAGAGTTTTCAACTCTTGCTCAACCGAAGGAAGAGAGTGGTGCAAGTTCTCTCTTTGTTAATCATCCACCCGAATCTCAAGGAGGTATTTAAAATAAAAAAGGTTTTGAGATTAGTCACTCTTCCATCAAGGTTTACGAGAGAGGACTATGTGTGATGAAGAATAATGTTGGAGATATTTATATTGGAAACTTAAAATAGAATGACGAAAAACATTAAGAAGGGCTATAAATATTTGCCAATGGAGATATCTACATTGGTAGATACTAATCAGATAGCCCAGAAGGCTACGGAGAATATTATTGGGAAAATGGGTCCAATTATAGAGGACAATTCTTGTCAGGAATGCGGCATGGAAGAGGAGTATGGCAAATGGTCAATGGTGATTTCTATTAAGGTGAATACATGAATGATAAAAAAAATGGTAAGGGCACCTATATCTGGAAAAATGGATCTAAGTATATTGGAAATTTTGAAAATGACTATCGCCACGGCTATGGGGAGATGTATTGGCAAGATGGTCGTGTTTACAAAGGAAAGTGGCTGAATGGTATTTAAAAAAACACAGTAATTACGCTATAACAGCCGCAAGCCAAACCAAAGCTAGGGGCAAAGGTACAACGTCCATCATTTCGAACTATCCAGCACTAGAATGCGAATCGTAAAAAAATGCCGTTATAAAAGTTAAAATCATTATATAACCCTTCTTACAACTGATTCTTAATATTATTGCTGATGATAAAAATGAAAGATAATAATATAAACAAACATCACGTATAGATGTAATTGGTAAACCATTGATAGACATCATACTGACCCGTACTGTAGCTATTGACAGCTTCCTTTATTATCCCTTCAACGCGTGTCATCAATTCTTCATCAGTTGTATTCTCATGAAATCTTCTTTATAAAGCTTATCGATCATATTTAAGAAAACATTTCATGTCCCTGCACCGAGCCATAATCTAGACGCGCTACATTATTTCCCTCTTGTACTTTCGAATGAATTTCAATGCAAAGAAGAAAAGCATTTTAAAATGTAGAAATATATCGGAGGTCTGTCCTTCCATGAGTTCGAGATAGTCGCTTGTCAGCTTGAAGGGAGCTTTTTCAAACCCAAAATTGCCGGGAGAACTGCTTAAGAGAAAGCTGAAATCAATGTGTATAACATGTCCACAGCTGTCAATCAAAATATTGTTATTGTGTCTGTCCTTGATTTGAAAGAGGTACTGAACAACTGAATATCCGGCCAAGCTTTCTACAAAATTGGAGATACTTAACTCCCAGTTAATTCCAAAAAGATGCTTGTATACCTATCTTAATCCTTTGGCCCTAGATTTTTATTTTAAGTAGCTAACGGTGCGTGTGTCATTAACAAACTCAATGAGTCCACTCTCGCTGTCAAAGGGAATTACTGCATATGTTTTTAGCCAAATTTTGACATTTTCACGTTGACAAATTTGCTGTACCATAGAAATTAGTTGCATTGCCATATGTTACTGCCGCAGATCATCCCCTGACTTAATTATGAAAGACTGAATTTTATAAGATGATAGGTCACTGTACGGGGACTCCAATGCTATTTTTTAGGTTTAGGTTTTCCATTCAGTTCCAAAATAAGACTGCGGAAGAATCAAACTTTCCTTCCCTTTCTTTAGTTATTTTTGTTGTGATTTTTTTTAAAGTTTGCCTTCGCCAAAATTCCGAAGATCTTCTTCAGAAATGGTTTCATAGACAATTTTAAATGGAACACGTTCTTTGGTTGAAAAAGTTAAGCAGGAAGGATATACAACACGTACTACCTAACTTAAATCACTATTACAATGCATGAGATCTCCTGAAGGGGGAGAAGAATTCCTTTAATATAGTAATCTTGACCAAACATTTTATTATGGATCTTTTGTAGTCTTTATCTAAGTTTATCATTTCTTATAGACTTTTAGTATCTTTTTAGTTTTTAGGGCAGGCAAAACAGGCGATCATAGTAGTCGTTAAGAGCAATAGTATACGTCAATTTCATCTGCTTCAATTTCATTTGCTTTGCAAGCTATTAAATGCTTAAATTAATATCTTCGGGCTGATTCTTAGAAAAAATGTTGTTATCTAGCTTATTGCGTGCAGAATCACGATCTTATAAGTAGGCAGAATAAGACCATCTTAGTAGTAAATAGCACCCTAGTGATTACCGAGATAGCTTCTCACAAAAATGCTCCAGCGACACGTTTGGTTAGAGACTCATTATGAAACTACATTAAATTGCAGATACATAGCTGTAGGGAGTAGATTGTAACACCCTTACTTGAAAAAGGTCTCAATGCGAGTCAGTAGGGCCGGCAAGAGCTTTGCATTCTTACGCCATAAGTATAGATAGTTGATAGCCATCTAGGGAGTAAACTCCTCTGATCCTACTAATCTCAGTGTCAACTCGTAATCAACATTATCCTTTTCCTTTTTCATTGACTAAATTATTATAATAAACTGTATTATGGGTACCTATCCATCTGTAGCTCACACCTCTGGTCATGAATACTTCATATCGCTGGAATCCCTCATAACTGGCTAAGGATAAAATCATGAAGAGCTTCTAATCGGAAGATTAGTTGTCTTTAACCAATAACATCTGAATAAATGGGAATAGCGAATACAAAGATTAACTAAAGGAGATCACAAATATCACAAATATATGCTCCTCCCGCGAAAATGGACAATGGTAGAAAAGAACTATTGCGGAGTCAGCGAGACTATTGAGGTAACTATCCCTTAACCAAGATTCAATATGATGCCTTTTCTAACTTATTTTCAACGGAAATGGAAAACAGAAAAAGAAAGCTCACTTACCTATAAGAGGGGTAGTTCTGGTACTTGATAAATGCATTGAGTGAAGTATCATACGAGTGCTATAGACTAAAAGAACAAGTTGGTAATGTAAAGCCAAGCAACATTTTTATGAACAACTTAGGAAATATTAAAGTACTGACTTGTTTTTCTATTCCAACTCCTATTGAGCCATATTATCTTTTTATGCCCAACAATTAGAGCTATCTGTCCCCTGAATAACTCTAGGGTCGGAGGAAATGTCAAATGTAGAATATGTCAAATAAAATAAAAAGTTAATCTTTTTCAATTGGCATGACTTTACTCTCGATTGCCTTGCTACATGACCTTTTCCATCTCTATGATTATAGTAAAAATTAACTCAACAATGAATTGATTGATCAATATCTGCAAAATCTTGATACCGTCTAGTACTATAACTCCATCAATATGACATTTTAAAAATATTCTCAGGATTTAAAAAATGTTATTCGAGGTCTTTTGGAGCTTAAAGTTGATAAAAGAATCACCAGTTTACAGATCTATAATCGACTTCAACCTCACATGAATAACATCATTGAGATGAGTCCCTTTGAACTAGGCAAAATATAGCCTGAATAATAGAATACTGAGAACAAAAAATTTGATAATCCAATAAGTATAATCAGTCCAACCAAATCAATCATTTC
>Ga0302186_10000237_pt1 | contig 51347 bp, 42 predicted proteins | sample II_Bog_E1_2_FD_198782 | JGI IMG/M metagenome (GOLD analysis project Ga0302186, IMG submission 198782) | Peat permafrost microbial communities from Stordalen Mire near Abisko, Sweden - II_Bog_E1_1 | ecosystem: Environmental > Terrestrial > Soil > Wetlands > Peat | place: Sweden: Abisko...
TAAAATCATCAGTTTATAGGTCTTGAAGAATCCTTTCAACTTGAAGACCAGCAAACTCCACATATAAATTACTGCCATTTTAGAAATCATCAGAACATGGAAGCAGCTCGGTCAAATTTATAGCAATATCAACCCTATTTTCTTATCTTCATAAATTCAAATTTTACAGTGGGAAAGAATGAAGCCCAATCCACCAGCTAGTTCTGAAGCCACATGAATTGGTAAAACTAAAAGAGCACGCTTAGACTTTTGAATACTATTATCGCAATTAACTCTAAAATAATTTTAGCCAATCAACAACAAAATGATTTGAAATCCAAAGGTATCCACTCGGTAGGCGAGAATATTGTTTTGCTGGATTAGATTCCTGGCTGGATAAAAATACAAAGATAGAAATCACCATGTGTTTAACACTTAGAAATTCTGTAGCAGTCAAACAAACAAGGAGATCACTATACTGAAATTAAAACTGTCCTTTATGAGAGAGGAGAGTCATTTATCAGGCTAATTAGACGCTGATAATTTGATCAGGCTAGTTTTATTTGTAGTCGGATAATTTTCTGAAGGTAGATCAATGCTGGTATTATTGCTCGAATAAGTTATTGAGTGGCTGCATGTTTCTAAACTTATCTAAATTAGCAACCAGTCTTTTTTTAAAATCTCCATCTTGAGGATCGAGTTCAATGTTTTGGCTCAAACAAAAAAAACACCATTGGATATTTACGGTAATCTCACTTCCATTGTTGTAGGCTCCACCTTGATCCCCCCCTCTGTCAGCCAGATAATCTCCAATAGCATAGTGAATAGCAACGATACTCTTCATAACATTGCAGAAAAATACAAGATCAACGACATTATTGAGAGTGCTTGACAAATCGATTCTTTTGTCAAACGTTTTCAATGATATAATCTTGCGTTTATGCTGTTCAAACAAAACATTAATTTATACTCTATATTTTGACTCTCAATGCCGAGCAGAAAACTGTCAAAATTATCTCATCGTTGATGAGGTATTGCTGAACTGCAAAAGAATAAGGAATGACTTTGCGCTATCATTACAGATAATTGACTAGGATATCATTAATAAACTATATCTCCGATGAGTCATACTGAAATAAGTGCATTTACAAGGAGAGTTCTTTATACTCCGCAGATGATCATCAAACTAAACTAATCTTTTTGATTAAAACTAGGGTCGTCTTTAGAGTTAAGTGCCTTAAGACACAACTATTTCCATCTGAACAAAAATAACTCTACTTTACTATGGTCATCATCTAATCAATCTGTAGAAGAAGTAGTAGCAGAAAAATTAGTTGAGAGAGAATGATCGCCCTAAAAAGTGAAATAAGAAGAGTAATTAAAGTAATCAGGAAATTAATTTAGAAATGGGGCACAAATTTAATGAGGCTGATCATAAAGAGGATCACTTCCAATAGAAGGCCAGCGCGACATTATTTAGCAATATATTTGCAAGGATTTTGCTAACCTAACCGAGGTTAAAGGCAAAGACCATAAAATAGGTTTACTAAATTTTTAATAATAAGTTTTAGGATCTCAATACTAGGGATAGGATTATCAATGACGATTTGTTGCTGTCCTTTTATAGCTTTGCCAATCAACTCAAGATTAACGAGTGAAACTTCACGACTGAGAGATAGATTTAACCTAGCTTTATACTGACTCACAACATTCACATGAGAGTGATCTCATCTATCAGTATAGCGAACGAGATATTATTATAGATAGATAGTAAAAATATATCATTCTTGGTCATTGAGATATCATTATAATTGTGATTATTTCTTTGAGAAGCACATTATTAAACATTTTAAGAGGATCTATATATCTATCTATTTTAATAACTGAATTAAGCATTAAATAAGAATAGTAAATTATAAGAAATAAGAAAAAGAGGCTCATCATTCTTATAAAAGTTTTAATTGACTCAATTCAATTTTTTAATTTATTTCTATCCAATGTATTTCTTTAATTTTTTGTACTCGGTACATTAGTATCAATATAATTTTATGCTTTGAAATGGATTATTAAGGTATATTGGCATGTTATTTTATAATAAATCTATCAAATTTTAATGCACAAACTGATACTTGCAAGTATTATCATTATCGGAATCAGTTGTACTCACTTGCTTAAGAACTTTGAGCAATAAATTCAATTAATAAAAGAGCATTATCAAACAGGTGAAACCAGCCACGTGTTTAGCATCCTCATGAAATTATTTGTGGAAACCAAAATGCTCTATATAGATTTGTAAATTAATGAACCAAAGATTGATCTAGCTCTAAAAGAGCAAAGCTGCTAGATGATGATGGAGTAATTAGTAACCTTATTTCTTCTTCCACATTGGATCGAAGTGTATCAATAAATTTTCCCTCGTTTGAGTCATATCCAGGAAAAATGCACAAGCTCTGATTTTTTTACTCGAGATTACAACGGTTTTGATGACAAATGTGCCCTTTGTTCAGTATTGACGAGGATCATGGAAAACTATATTACTTATCATCGTAGAGATGTCGTAAAATTTGTTTAAGAATAATTTTGTACTCACTTTGATGGACTTCTCAAGCCTACTTGTGAGGCTTTTATGCACTACGCAGGACCTTTTCTTATAAAGGGCTTTCTTTAGAAAGAAAGTACTGATGTAATTTGTCACAGTGCAGGATTGTGTAAAGATCCTAAATGTAGGATCTTGGACAAACGTCCTGAGCAACTATTTACCTCGTCAATAAGCAAATTATATGATGGAGCGAGAAAAGAAACTTACAACTAAAATAAACCATCTCCATGGAAATGGCTAGTAGATCTATTTACAAATAAATTTGGAGATAAGCATTTGCCACCCTTTGATCTTGATAATGACTCTTTTTCTGATATTAGCACCTTTAGAGGCTATCATTGGAGGGGAGCCGATTGCAATTAAATGAGTTCTGACGTTTATCCTGGCAGAAAAATAGGCAAAAGTTTAAAAGATCATGATTGCAACGGTATTTGGGGAGTGGACAAAAGCGGCATAAGTTTGTAATAAAAATTATGCAAAAATTATACTCGTTTGGGTGTTGGAGTGATTGGGGATTCTGCTGGTGCTCATTTTTCTATTCCTTAAAAATTCTTTAACGTTACAATGATGCACAATCACAGTTTTCATGATTTGCTTCCCAGAATAGCAGATGAATTGGATATTCCCCAGGAATCTGCTTACACAGGTCATACAAATACTGAATATGCCACCCATTCTATATACAAACATATGCGTCAGTGGAACATTTGCAACAACAATGACTTTCAGAATTTGGGTGTCAACGGAGGAAAATCAGGAAATACTTGGGGAAATGCTAAAGCATTAAAAAGAGATCAGAAAAATGATCATCCAATGCTGCTTTTTTTGGAGTTAATTGGCAATGATGTTTGTGGTAGCAGCATTGATGGGATGACTTCACCTGAGGAATTTAAAAAGAATATCGTTAAACTGTTAAAATGGATCGATTCAAGCGTTCCTAAGGGTAGCCATCTCGTTATCCTTGGCTTGGCTGATGGTGATTTGCTGTTTTAATATTTGCATGGTACGATGCATCCTCTGGAAGTGCCTTACGACAATGTATACGATTTTCTTAATTGTTTGAAGATCAGTCCATGTTTTGGCTGGCTAAATACCAATGCCTCTGCCAGAGAGTATACTACAAAACATGCTAAAATGTTGTCGAAAGTATATGAATAAATCTTAGTGTAGAGTTACCAATTTGAAAATTTTGACATTGCCTACTACGACTTTCCGACTTAGGATATGTTCAAACGAATGTACCTGGACGGGAGATAGCCTTCATAAATGATCGAGAAATGTGATGGGTTTCATCCTAGTGGACTGTTCAATTCTTACCTAGCTGATTGGTTATGGTTCAAGATAAATTAGAATAATCCAGAGTGGATAGGAGAACAAAATCCTAACAATGAATAGATTAGAAAGTTATTTGGGTTGTAAGTTTTGAAATGATCTGATTATTCAAGAATAATGTTTAATGTGTGGAATTGAAAACAACAATTAATTATAGTATTTTATTTCCGTTAGACCTATATATTACAGAGGAAGTCGTTTAATCACCAATTAGCTATCATTATTTATTTGATCAATTGTAAAAAAATATATATGAAATCATTCAAGCCTATGTTCCAGGGACAACATTAATTTTCTAGTAATCATGTTTATCCTCTATTTCTAGTGTGTTGAAAGTAAGGAGTGTATTCCACAGAATTTATTCAGTAATATGGGGCCAACGATCTTTCGAACCTTCCCGTAAAATATACATATAATAATTTGACATGGCTATCTGATAATTTTTGCAAAATAGTTATAACGTAATAACTTTATCTCCAAATAAGTAGGGTTGCTTATTGTGAGTTCAATAGATCTTTAAGCTATTATCCTCAGCATCCAAATGTAAATCTTCAATTATCTTGATGGCAAAACCGCGAATCATAGATTTGTTTTAATTTTGTTTAATCTATAAGAGAATTAAGTCTCTTGTAAAAGGCACATTAGATTTATCCAGGTTAAATTATTCAATAAGAAGAGACGATATACTCCAGCAATCAATTAGACTGTTTTGACAAGGTTCTCTATCTTTAATAAAAGAATTGACTGTATCTATATGTCCTTTGTGCTTGGTCTTGACAATTAGAAAATGAAGTAAAAGACGATAAATAACATCATGCGTATATGGTGTATGAATAAATCCGATGAGATGAGCGTAGATGTATGAGAGTAGATAAGTGGTGATTTCATGTCTTGCAACTGAGGTCAATAGTTTACGTATGATTGCAATAATGACTGAAATATCAAGATAATTTTTGGTTGGAACGGCTATAGCAAGGAGAAAAGCATTAATGTAAAACAACTTATTGAAGATGTCTCGGATTTAATTTTCCAGCAGAGTTGATAAGATAGAAGAATTATCAAAACCAATAATTGTTGATAATACCAAATAAGCTTGCTTGATCAAAGGATCGATGCAATTTGATTTGATATAAATGGCTGATTCACCGTAATATATGAGGGTCAGTAGCCACTATAGTAGCAACTTAAATAGTTGAACTTGCTGCTAATTTTTTAATTTCATAAAAACGTGCTTTCCTTAGTTGATCTGAGTAAATCCCACAACCATCACATATTTCAAAGCCACAAAATAAGTGTAAAACTCTTTTTCTCGCATAAAGTGATAATAAGTTATGTTAGTTGGCACAACTTTTTACAGATATTTTTGATACATAAAGAGTACATACCTGGCAGTTACCCACAGTGATTACTACTAAACTGCTAAAAGTTCTTCTGCTGGCTCATAGCCTTAACTCCCCATTAGGTAATGAATAACTCCTCGTAAATGAAGCTCAACTTAATGAAACGAGCGATAGCCAGTTGCATTAGAGCCAACAGCAAATTAAATGGATTTCCTGATTTAGTCTTTTGTGAAAGAGTATTGCTAGTTAAACTAGAATATATTTATGGGCTCAACTATTAGAGATTCACGGAACAATTTGAGTTTATCAATAACACTTCCCATGATATTGTCTGAGCTAAAGTTAAGATTTAAAAATGATAAAAAGAGGAGATTTGATTGAATATGTCAATCTTGATTGAAGAAAGTATTTTTGAAGTTCATCTTAGAGCATAATAAATTAATGCATAAAATCGATTTGTGTTCTATTTTTTATATGACCACTAATAAAGGATTATTTATTGTAATTAAATTCTTTTTTCCTTTATCCATGTATCTGCTCATATAAAAGTAACAGTGCAAGCCAATATTCAAATTTCAAATTATGATCGTAATATTTACCATTTTTATAGAATTAATAATAACATTTAGTACAATGCAATAAAATCTAATCAATTTTAAGCACAACGTTGGCCACTAAGCAACAAAACCCACTTTTTTATAACAGTGTCGATACATACTTAACAAAAATTATTAAAATCGTCAGCTCACTGAAAATCAGACTCTTATGAAACTTGCATAAAAGGTTAATTTTTTGAAACAGGCAAAAGAAATCATTGGCATCGACTTCGTTAAAGATCTGATTAAAAATGCAAAAATTTAGTTTATCAATAAGAGACAGGTCATTGTAGAAGAAGACCAGCCTCTTAACTACGCCATTATGGTTCTGGAAGGAAGATTGGGAATATAAAAACCCTCATTTGATTCAATGTTGAATGAGGAAAAAGACGAAATTCTTTGTACAGGGGGAGACACAAAAATGTAGTAAGTTAAAACTGATTAAATTTTATAAAAATTGACTGCAATTGCTAAAAATGAAAGGGATTAACAAAGAAAAGCGAATAAATTGCAAAGAAAAAGTTCTCTACCAATGAGTGAATATGACTTCTATCCTCCCTTACTCTCAGAAGAATAATATAAAGCGAATTGCGAGCAGATATAAAAATATGTGTCTGTAAATGAGTAATTCGGAATAACTGAGCGAGTCATAAATAAGTATTATAAGAATCGAGTGATTGCGGTATAACAATCAACCATTCTCATTTTTGAAATAAACTTTCTGTTTTATGAGCTGGAAGTTGTTTTAAAGGCCAAGATATATAAAATTATCAAGCGTTTGAGATAAATTCCTGCCTTTGATATCGTAAGTCTATTTTTATACAGTTGGAAGATGAAAAGTTATCAGAAATTATTTTCAGTTTAAAACTCACTAAACCCAAAAAGAATGATGTTGTCTATCGTTAGGGAGATGTTTCAGATACTTTATTTATTCTTTTTGAAGGTTAAATCAAGCTTACAAAATAAGCCAATTTGTTCATGGAAAATCCTAATGATTTATATGTTGATCGTAGACGACTTATCAGCCAAATTCACTACAAAGATAAACGCATATTATCAAAAGCTCAATCAAAATTGTCCGATAAAAACGAAGGAATTTTGCCTTTCGCAAATCTTACTACTCTTTACAATTATAGGCCAATTAAAAAAACAATTGACATCGCAGCAGTTACGCAATTTGGTCTTTTTGGATAGGAAGAACTTATTTACGAAACCACAAGAGAAACCACTGCTTATGTTAACAGTTTAAATACCATGTATTATCAAATTTAATACAAAGCTATTTTAGAATTAATAGGCCCCAAGTGCGCAGACAGTTTTAAGCAAACTCTTGAAATGTCCATTAGTCGCAAGATCTTGTATAGGCAGAAAGAATTTGCAGCGCACATACATTTTCAAAATAAAAATAACTTGAATTACTTTTTTCTTGATGATTCCAAGGTAAATAGCAATCCTCGTAAATTGAAACTTTAAAAGATCAACGAAATAATGAAGGCAAAAACAGCCAGAGACTGTGCCAGTCACGCCCCTCCCTTTTATACAACATCTAATTTTAATAAAATGCTCGATAGAAAGCGCTATACAAGTTAAAGCAAAAAATCTGCCTTAAAGCATAAGGCGACAAACTCATCTTTGAGTAACTAGGAGCTCAAAGTATAGTAATTCAACGAGACTGAGGAAAAAGTAGTGAATTTTTCGCATAGTTGGAGTCCTATTGAAAAAAAGGTGAATAAAGAAAAGATTGTGAGTAGCATGATTTCACCATTCAAGCACAAAATGTACAAGTTACCTCATTTAGCAGTATCAATGACCCTCTGATAGATCAGCAATTTTTCGTGAGCAAAGATCTGGAGACGAAGCGAATTAACAAGTAATTTCGAACTGTAAGACTTTCTTTTGGAAAGAAATGTAAGGAATGAGATGATGTGGATGCAACTGATATTAAGAATGTCGACTTATGTATCATGTATGTTGTTTTGAAATAATAAAACTAAAATAATCAAGATGCAGACAACATTCACTCTCGCCATTAAAATTATAGCTTTTGTATGGTTTTCAATTTGTTCAATTTGTCAGTTTGCTGGTAGTATAATTTTTCAACGTTTTCTATAGTTTAAGTCCCTAACAAATCAAATCTCACAAAGCGATCTAATCGAAAATTTGATTTAGAACTTTTTTAATTTGAGCCTATCAAAGTTTACACCTGTTCTTTGAGTTCTTTGTCTTATTTTATTTCTGCCAGTTCTGAGAAAGTCATCATTTTTGGAACTAAGGGAGGTTGTGATGATTTTATGTAAACCCAATCAACGCCCTTGAAAAAAGGGTGCTCCTTCAATTGATTGGCTCCTTCTGATCCGAGACGAGTCATAAAATCCTTATTTAGAAGCTGGCAAATCAGGTCCTTCGCCTCGGGTGAAATCATTCCTTCATCATAACCAATTTCTGGCCATTCCAAATTGAATTCAGTAATATTGTCAATGACTTCCTCAATGGTATTGGCACAAAATGGTCTGGTTCCAATCATAAGTTCGTAGGCCATAACTCCAAGACTCCACCAATCAATAGTAAAATTGTTGATAGACGTGCGATTGATGATTTAAGGAGCAATGTAGTCAGGAGTTCCAATTAATTTGAGCTTTTGCCGATGACCCAGTATGGCAGCTCTCCTTTTGCGAGTGCGTTTGATGTCTTTTTACTCTTGCTATATTTTCAGTGATTTTGCTAATTTTTCTTTGATTTGAAATTATGAAAGCCCAAAATCTGTAAGTTTAAGATGCCCATTCTTATCAACAACTAAATTTTCAGGCTTAAGATCGCGATGAATAATTCCATACTTATGGAGATGCTCAATAGCTAGCACAATTTCAGCCAGGTAGAATTTGGCTTTGTCTTCTTCAAAGTAAACTTAATCATCAAGCATTTTCCTCAGATCCCCTCCTGGCAGATATTAGAGGACAAACATATGAGCATCTTTCTCGTTAAAAGAGAAAGGAGCTTTGACCAAGTGATCGCCTGCTATCTTTTTGTAGATTTAATGCTCGTTGATGATCGTTTCCAGTTATTTTTAATCATAACCCTCAGATATTTTGATGATTTTCAAAGCATAGATGTCATTGGTTTATCTGCGACGAACCATATACACTTTTCCAAAGGCTCCCTCTCCCAAAAATGCAAGAATTTAAAAATCTATTTTAAATTAAACGTACTTGATAGAGAAATACTGATTGGTTCCTGATCATCCACAAAAATATCCTGAAGAGAGACATAATTTTTGACTAGGGGTATCTAATTTTCTTCGCAGCTTGAACACTTGGACTGCTTTCTTGTCAAGGTAGTCTTTGTTTTGATGTTCATAGGCTTATCGCTACTATTGTTGCCTTAGTTATATTACTCATCTTCGTTTTTTTGCGCAGTGATTTCCAGCCATTTGAGACTGGAATGACTTGAATTATTGGTGTTCTTATCGATGAAGAAATCTCGTTCATTAGAATAGTCCAAATTGTTGATTTAAATGGAATGTATTCGCTTAAGAAGGTTGGTCTTTTATTTGCAGGCTTATAAAATATTCTCTAATAATTTGTGACTTCCATTTTATGCTATGTATTCTTCAATATTTTTTTATATCTTATCCTTAATACTTTTTTAGCTTTTTACCCCAGATAGAGAAGATCTTCTAATGCCTCTTTCTCTTGTGATTTAGCTGCAAAGCACCGTATTCACGAGTTTTTTAAATTGTTAATCGCAATGAGCCTTAAATGGTTTACCGTTGACTAATTAAGACTATGCTTTCAACTCTACGAGAAATCGATTTAAGGCCTTACTTTTCTATGAGATTTGTTGTCGCAAAATAAAAATTTTCTGGCAGATTCGTACATGGTATTCGATATTTGAAAGTTGTATTTTGGATGAGCATATTCTGCAAATTTAGAAAGCCTATTTCATATCAACTTCTTCTTTTCTAATTTAAGGTAAAATTACTTTAAGCGTTAATCAATTAGAGATTGGATAGATTTGGGTTGCATTGTCTATTAAATTTCCTTGAGGATGTGCTCGTCCAATTCTCTAGATTCTTTTTATTACTATGACTTCTTTGCTTGATTTAAATTTTTAAGAGAAAAAATGCTATTCTTTTTGCTACTGCCATTTTTGTTTTTTCGATTCAAATACTCCTGGAAAACAAAATATGTTTTCAGCAGGCTTGAAATGATTTTAATAATTTTTTTGACAAAAGTTTGAATCAAAAGTTCACTGCACTTTGATCTAATTTCACATAAGTCAATATAAAGAGTGAGTATACCTTCTTTCAACAGGTGATCAATGCCACTGCTAAGGATAGCAAGTTTAGTCTCAAGAACACAAAGCATATATTTTTCAGATTGGGAAATGCGTAAATCTCCAGCCATCTCCTGGAGTTGTTAAACCTACTCTGCAATTTTGATTTTGGCATGCAATACACTCCTTTCGAAGTCACCTTTGAAGTTATTGCTGCAGTTGAATAACTCTTGCTTTGAAATTATCTTATGGCAGCTATAATCAACTGCATTTTCAGTATCTACCCGAATGCGAAGCTTATTAAGAAGATCATTCAAAATTTATTGTAGGCAAGTGAAAGTGGCCATTTCGTAGTCAAAAAATAGAAGAAATATTATTATGAATAAAATCTTCGATCCAACGATTTTATATGGTCAGTGAAAAACAATCGAAAATACCTTGGCAAGGAAGATAAGTGGAATTCACTGTGAAAAAATATTCCACATAAAGATACAGCTGTTTTTGATTGTATTGCCGGCAGTTTTGCTGGAAATAATGACTTTGATTCAATTAGGTATAATAGTTGGCTTTCCTTTATTCTTTTCTATGGTAAAATATACAATATATGCTTTTTATGAGGCAATAACGCAATGAAAGTCTTCTCTCAGCCAACCCAATCGTTTGATATGATAAAACTAGTAAGTTTTTATAATGAATGATCGTATATAAAATATTTAGTTCTTTGCTTAAAATGAAGAAAGAAGATAGTTTACTTTTAATTTTCAAAAATAAATTCAGCCAACACTGAAAATATGCTATCGTTGCAGTAGTGGTCTATTTTACTGACTCGAATGATGCTTCCACCAACTGTATTTAAAGATATAATTCAAAGTGTTATATAATGACAGGTAAATAGCCAAAATTGATTTTATAGGGAATTTTGATCATTTATGAGATAGAAAGAACAATTGGCAATCACTTCTGAAAATCCTTCATCAGGAAAAAATCCTTTTTAAAAATTGGAAATTTATTAGAAAAAGTGACAATCTCAATCTTCTATAAGTCTCCCTAAGGTTTTTTCAATTCCCCATCCTCCTCTTTTTCTCTCTCTCCTTTCTGCCTACTTTTGTCTTCCGAAAATATTTTACGTCTCACAATATTGTTGCTATTTTTATATTTCATAAGCTAATTTTCGAGCACTTTGGGAGCTCTATAATGTTTGGTAGTGCTGTACTGAGGAAGCTCATCAAAAAATTAGTTGATGTACTCTCGATTTGCAGTTTAAATCTTGTAGTCCTTCTGCCGGATAGGTTTTGAATTTTATTACAGAGCCTGAGTCTACCGAGTATGATTAGGCTTAAGAATTTAGAGCTAAGTTAAAAGATAGTTACGATTGAACTGAGTAATCTGTCTTTTTTCTTGTGCTGCAAAGTCACCTACTTCAAGTCAGCTTTCAACTATTTTTAGACCTATTTGTTCTCCAGACTTAATTCCGGCAATTTGGCTAAGAAATTAATTCTCCTGCCATAGGTACTTCGGACAAGCTCACTCCCTTTTTATACATTCATCTTCAACTGTTCTGCCTTTATAATTGGCTTATCCAATTCTTGGTCCAAGCTAAAGCGGATATTTTTAATTTTCAATCGATGCTTGCTTTCTCTGGTGTCAGCTTCGTTTACCCCTGGAATCCTGGGTTCTGTTTGAATTCTTTAGTTGCGGTGAAAAAACATAACGTTAAGTCTCAGCAATCTTATAATCAATAGAACTATCAAGTTCATTGAAAGGTAACTGTTTTAATTCAAATTATGGAGAGTCTTTTGACACAGAAAGTTATAAATAATGCCAAAAATGACCGATTTAGATCATACAAGGAATTTTTTAAGATTTCAAACATTCAAATTAAAAAAAGTTGATCAAATAGTCTGAATAGAGGAGAGTATAATCCGCTGTTCATTTTTTTAATGCTTACGAAGGAACTCATGCTTCAGTGCCTCTGCTATGCTTATTCTTTAGTTAGAATCGAGATGGAGAGTATTCATAAGAAAGTCTCTTGCTTATCGACTGAGTTCCACTTCTGCTGAGATATTTAATTCCGATAGTTGAGGGGCTATCTCTCGCTTTGCAATTTTAGCAATATCCTACTGATACGGTGATCGTCCCAATAACATTTCGTATGTCATGACTCCTACGCTCCAAACATCAATTTTTTGATCGTAGAATTCTTGGTTGAGTTGTTCCGGACTGATGTAAGCCAAACTACCTATGAGTGTATTCCTGAGACTGTGTGTATAAATTGAGCATCCAAAATCACCTATTTTTATGTATCCCTAAATATTGATCAAGTTACATCATTAACAAAAATATTTTCTGGTTTAATATCTCGATGGATAATTTATTCAGTGTGCATATACTTAAGTCCTTCACAAATTTGTTTGATATAAGTAGAAGCTTCAACCTCTGTAATCCTCTTTGCCTTTTTGGTCTGTAAGAGAGAACCATCTGGCATGAGCTATAGAATCATATAAATGTAGCTTTCGTCATTAAAGAATCCATAGAGATTGGCCAAATGGCGATGCTTTAGATACGATTGAATCTTTATCTATCGCAGCAATTGCTCTTATAACTTCATTTCTTTGAGCTTCTTAATTAGAAGTTTCTTGATAACACAAACAAATCCAGTCACTTTCTCTCTCGCTATAAACACATCTCCAAATGAACCTTTGCCAATTTTATCCCTTAGTTCAAAGTTATCAATACTGAAAGACTTAACAAAAAATTCTGCATTTGGTTTTGCCGTCAGATGGTAAGTTGATTCGAAGGTTTTTTTCTTTTTAAATTCTGCCCATCCTTCAGTGGCTTTAATTTGAGTTACATATGAATTTGCATGATCTGGGGCTGTTGAACTTAAACGTTTTTCCTAGGTTGGGGTCATGGATTAATGCCAAGAATTAGGAGGAAAAGATCCATTGTTCACCACAGTAATCTTGACATTATTATGCTAATTTTTTATAAAAGGATTGTAGGAATTAGGTCTTTCTGAGTATTCAGTGCTGTCCTTTGAAGAGTTGGCAGTTTTAAGTGGCAATGATAATTAATGATGATTGTAAGTGATATTTGGCTTAAAATTGGACGTGCTCGCAATTCCAAAATTATTAAAATGCTGTTGATTGGGAGAATAGATGCGATCAGTTTTAATTTATTTATGATCAAGCATTTCAGAGATATTTTTATATTTTATTTTGATGCTATTGAGACTCTGCTGCATTTAGTTTATTTGATGCTAAATAATCGGCAGATTTGTTTTAGTCGGCGTATTTTCGATGGTTTTAACTTGCACATTGGTTTTGCTGTCGTAATGAGGAAATATCCCTGAAGCATACAGAGGTTTTTTCATATTGAGATCATCTCCCTTTTCAAAAGCATTGATTTGATTTGTCCTTTAGATATTATGACTCATTCTTGGGGCTTGAATTGCTATATTTTCATACTTGCCTCTTTCTTAATGAATGGAAACATTTCTAGCCAAAGAATCGAGCTTGAGAGTCCTATTCCTGTTAACTTCCATCTGCTGCGAAGGAAAGATGGACGATTGTGTTTGAAGGGGGCGATTATTATTTCCATAACCATCATACAAATGTTGGTGCGTGTTCGCCTGATAAGTGATAATACGGTGACTTTGATTATTGGGTGTAAAGATGGGCTGAATATTGTGAGGGAAATTAAGATTTCTTTGAGTATAAGCGGAAAGCGGAGTCCTATTATTATTGTTGGTTGGTTGGTACATATTGGGGTTAGCTATGAAAGGTTCTTTTTTTACAATTATAATTGATGACAAGCAGCGAGATGATTCAGTATTAAATAATGATCTATAAAAAATAATCATTGACCAAGTCAACTCTCAGGTCCGTAGACCAAATTTAATTTGCCATTTGATTTAGCAGTGTTCATGGGATGAGGAGGGGTACTCGTATTTGAATCACTCTCTTTGCTCATAGAATCAAGCTAGCAAGCTGGACTTTTATTTGAAAATGACAGAGCATAAAATTTTTTATTGAAGCCCACAACAGGAATTTGAGACAGTTGTTTGATATAACTATTCGGATTAGGGAGGGTCGATGAAATATTTAAGTTTTTTAGTTCGTTTGGAGGCGAACTATCTTTTTATGATTTCTACTCAGATGGGTTCATAGTCACTCCTACTTCAAATTTATGTCTGCGCTTTGGAATATAAAAAGGGGGATAAGTCTGTTTTTGATGCTCTTTTTAGAATGCTTTTTGGATTTAATTCATTTTTTTTGGGCTACAACTTCCGTTGAGAAACGGCATTGAAGCAATCTTAATTCTGCTATCAAAATTATTAGATATTGATTTTGTCGGGGAATTTTTATTGTCGAATATTTTGAAAAAAGGTTGTTCGAGGATTTCGCAAATGGTTGGTCGTTTTTGAGGAGTGACTCTAAGAATCATTTTAATGAGATTAATGTCTTCTGGCTCTAAATAATATACTTGGTACCAAACCTTTAGCAAAAATAAATTTTGGTTTTCATCTTCTATAGTACATCTTACGGCTTGTCGCCCCGAAAAGGAGCATGGCCAGCAATGAGTTAAAAAAGCAAAATTCCTAAAGCCCAAATATCAATTTTGAGGTCATAAGGCTTATTTTGAATCATTTCAGGCGACATATATTCATAAGTTCCACACAGTGTTTTTCTCTCTCCCAAAAGGGAGGCAAACCCAAAATCACATAGCTTTGCCTGTCCTCCTTTGGTAAGTAGGACATTTTCTGGCTTGATCACTCATAATGTACTTTGATATCTCGATGCATGATGCTTTATTAATGCAAATACGCTAAAGCTTCACAGACGTCTTTGAAATACTTGCGGATGTCTGTTTTTGGCACGGACTCCATCTTAATCTTTTAAAAAAGAGTTCCAGCTTCAGCATACTCGAGGATCATATACGTAATCTCCCGTTCTGTATCAATGTGAACATCAATGAGCCTGATGATGTTGGGATGGGAAAGTCTATTATGCATGGCAATTTAATTTTTGGCAATTTTATTAATCTGAATGATGGTAGTAGTAGTACCACTTTGACGGCCACTGTGCTGCCTGTGAGCAGATCTCGTGCAAGTTTAACTTTTCCATAAGATCCGAATCCAATTGTTACATGATTATTTTAATATCCTTTAAGAATTTAGAAACGCCCCTTTAGCAGCATTAGTTGATTATAATTATTTTATTAAATTGATTCATGTATCTTCCTCACTCCTGTCTTGGCTTGTCAATTACTGACGAGCAGCGCGTTACGGGATTCGAAATTTCAAATGTTAAGGAGTTGGATGGCATTAAAGAAAACGGATTGAAAATCCGATGTATGATGAGGATAATCTGGCTTATGTCTGCACTTGCCTCTTCAATCTAAATTAAACAACAAAATTGTAAATACGAATATTGGCTGAAGAAACATAAAAGCAGTAGAATATGTATCTTAAAGGGATAATAACTTAGGCCCTCCTTTTTAAAAAATAATAAAAACTATGAAATTTATTGGACGCCCTCCTTATAAGTTTTGAATAAAATTAGTTTGACAGTGTCGGTGGTGAAAGAGCATTATCAACTCTCAATAATATTTTTGTCGATATATGGTACAGAAAAATATTAACTAAGCTGAATTTTTTATAAAAAGATAAGTTGCCAATTTTAAAGAAGTTTGTTAATTGGTTAAATATGAATAAATTACAACCACTATTTTCTTGAACTTAAGTCGAATAAATGTGGGTCTTGTACTTTTAATTTTGATAGGTATAGAATAATAAAAAGATAAAAGGTTATTTGCTATTGAACACTTGTAAAATTGTTTCAAATCATCACCACTTCGCTTTGACTTGTGAGTTTGCTGGTGTTGGTTCTAGACTTAATTTATGGCAATAAAATTCTCGAAGTTTTAGAACTACTATGACTGATCGTAGAAAAAATCTAATTGAGCTTATTTTTCATAACTTGAGAAGCCTGCAAACTTTCAGAGCTTTTTTTTAATAATTCTTGTTCGTATTGCATCATTTTGGAGAGTTCCTCCTGCTTTTTGTCAACTTAATTGTTGTAAGTTCCGCTGTCAATGGACTTACTCACTCGGATGGACATTTTTCTATCTTCAATATGTCTGCTGATTGATTATCGTTTTTGTTCCTCTTGGAATTGAACCATCAACTTTTTTTGTTTATTGTCTTACAGGTCTTTTTGCTAATTTAGTTTTATTCTTTGAGTGTGATGTAAGTATTGCTAATAAATAGAGAGAGTCCTTTCTTTCTTTTATTAGAGTAAGCCTTTTCTCGCTTCCTGTATGCTATTCCTGATTTGAGTTCTCAGCTGGTTGCTTTTTTCCCTCAACTACGTACTATCATTAATTTTTTATAATGATTTCCTCAGCAGTTATCTATCCCTTTTTAAGTGTTAATGAATGTTATTGTGCAGATTGATGCGATTTTCAGTATCAATGGTTTTATATCGATTGTATTCATCCTGTACCTGCAAGGCTTTGAACCTATTTTGCATCATTTAGATGTGATGGTTAACTTATTTTAGCTTTGTTGCAGCTGTTAGGGGATTCTAAGAATTGAGACTTGTTTTCGAGGTGTCATTTTGCGAACCAGCTTTTTATGACGGCTCTATTGTGCCTTTAATCATTTATAAATTTATTAATAATAATTTTCAATTTGCTGATACTTGAAGTTAATGGTAAGTCAGCTGATTGATAATTAATTGAATATTTTGAGAATCTCCATTAGCTCCAAGTTTGACCTTCGACTATTTTTGTGGCATAAAAATAAGTTCGTTAAATAATAATAGAGATTTATATTTGAATGGAAAAGTACCGTAAGGTCAAAATCGTGGGCAAGGGCAGCTTTGGATATGCAGTGCTCGTGGAATCCAAGAAAAGCAAGAAGCAGTACATCATGAAAATCATCGATATCTCCAAAATGGATCAAAAACAGATTGATTAGGCGCTTATGGAAGTTCATCTACTGAAGGTATTGCGCTATCCCTATATCGTCTCTTATCGAGAGTCCTTTATGGAAAAAATGTAAGTCATTCATAAGGAAGGTGTCTTTGCATTGTTATGGATTATTGCGAGGGAGGCGATATGTTTCATAGGATAGCTTGCCAGAAGGAACTCGGAACTCTCTTCTCAGAACATCAGATCGTCACATGGCTAGTTCAGATGGCTCTTGCGATGAATTATGTTCATGATAAGAAGATTTTACACAGAGACCTTAAAACACAGAATATTTTTTTAACCTCAAAAGGAGATATAAAAATTGGTGATTTTGGCATTGCAAGGGTATTGCAGCATACTTATGACTGCGCAAACACTGCAATTGGGACTCCTTATTACCTTTCTCCTGAAATTTGTCAGTAAAAGCCGTACAACCAAAAGTCTGATATTTGGAGTCTTGGATGCATATTCTACGAAATTGCGACATTAAATCACGCATTTGATGCTCAAAATATGAAAGGATTGGTGCAAAAAATATTGAAAGGGACGTATCCTCCCCTTCCAGAAGTTTACAGTTCTGATCTCAAGAAATTACTGTCATAAATGCTAATAAAAGATCCAGCAAAGCGCCCCTCAATCAAAAAAATATTGGAAATGCCCTTCATGAAGAGTAAGATTCATGAGTTATTTTCAAGCACCGTTAAAATTCACGATTTGTGCTTAGAAAAAGAAACCGCTTGCAATAGCAGCACCGCCAAGCCTGAACTTTCTAGCACCAATACCAAAGGAGAGGAGAAGGAGAAGGAGAAGAAATTGTCAAAGGAAAAAATTCTGACAATGTTCAAGAAGAAGGAAGACGTCAGCAAGGAAAAAAAGATAGAAGCTGTTAGTAAAAATAATTCAGGGTTGGGCTTCAAGAAAAAGGGAGACGCTCCAGAATCATCCAAGGAAGCAAAAATTTTATTACGGAGAGCTCCTCTCAAAGAGTGTGCTAACACCAACACATCCAGAAGCTCTCGTAAAGAAGAGCCCAGCGGCGATAAAAATAAGAAAAAGGAAACCCACGAAAAAAGCGTTTTCGAAGAGGAGGAAACTTTATAGGAGCAGGGCTACGGGGTTCTTCTCCGAGATATGAAGCGATGCATTAAAGGTGGTCAGGTGGAAGATGAGAGTGGATGGAAAGAATAAGAGAGAGTGGCCCCAAAATACCTTAATCTATAAAAAGTGCCGGGTGTAGGAGATAAGGATTCAGTGGGCAGCAAAATATAAGCCCTGCGAGTTTATCTGTAGAAATAGATTGGAGACGATTTTTACAGGATCTACAATTTGATAAAGTAGTAAAAGGATGATGATTATGAAGGGGCGAAGTCAATGTTGGGGAGATAAAAGACTAAGTTCATTCCGTTGGTGGTGCAGCTGATAGTCTGTGAGGACAATTACTACTGACTATTTTAATTCTGATTTGGCATTCATTATTTCGTATATGCCTAATTCATAAGCAATTGAATATTAGCAATAACTCTCATATATAATTGGTTAAAATGCTTCGCTATTATTATTTATGGATGGGAGTTAGGTTTTTTTAAAGGAATATAAATACTGCAATACCAAGACAATTATACATTTTATTGTTGCTGGCATCATAGAGAAAGCTATTATGTGCTATTGCATTTTATTTGTTCATAATAAATTATATTCCATGAGTTATCTTTCACAGGAACCAGAAATCTATCAGTATAGCGCACATCCAAGCAGCGGCATTGATGGATCCTACACTGGCTTACAATTTGGAGATTATACCAAACAAAATGCGAATATCATTTCTGGACCTCCATACAATAGATATGTCTAGTCTCAAGTCAATAGAGTTTATCAGCCTGTTGGAGTTTCTCAGTCAAGTACATTTAAACCAGCTACTATTGGTTTTAATCCTCCTCCTGCTCCGATACCTGTTCATTTCAACCCAGCGGCCCAAATAAATAATAAACCTGTGGAAATGCCAACAGTGAATATATCACTCAATAACGGCGTTCCTTCTAATTTGGGAGAGGATCGATATACGAATTATTTATCTCCAAATGAAAGCAAAGCCTATTAATACAATATTTTTAGCGCTTTTGATGAACCTTGGAATAATTGTCTGTAGGGGAAGAGCTGTGGATCATTGCCTGGCAACGAATGCTTGGCCAAATAAACTGCCAAAAAATATTGGAACTGATTGATGATCTACTCAATATCAAAATGATATTTGATATAATAAGTATTGACTGATTCTTTTACCACAAGAATATTAATTTGTCACAGTCGTCGATTTTTTGGTAGCAATTAAATGAGGGATAGACAATATTCAATAATGAACTGAAATTGGAAAGAGAATATAATATATGATAATGACGTGTAGCATATACGCTTTAACTTACAACATAAGATAATAAATATAATGATCAACTTTATCTTTGTACTGCTGTTTAAACTTGTCAACTCCCTCTTTTAAATGGTCCTTGCTTTCGAGGTAATCATCCCTTCAACCAGGCTCTACTTAATGATTTTATACGTTATGTTTATCTTCCCCTCTTTTATTCTATGGCTAGTCCACACAAAGTTATCAATGATATTAAGAGACTAAGGAAAGTGCCCTCTGATGAGGTTACCTTTGTGATCGAGGTTCGAGCTAATAAGCCAAATGATTTGGAAAGAACTGTCATCCTACTCAAGAGATACTCTAACTTTATCGAGGATAGTATAGCACCAAAAGTCGTGAACTGCTATTTTTCCATTTAGTATTTAAACAATCAACAAAAATAAGAATTGCAAAGACTCATCAGCTTAGTGCTATAGGGAAGCAAACTCAAGATATTCTGCGAATCTAATCAGATTTGTCAACATCTGTGTATTTAAAAGTCAAAATTAACTCCTTTAGTTTTGATTTTTTCTACTTATCCCTGTATCAACGGTTTGGCTGCTAACTTTTTGGTGGGTGCATAAATTTCATTCAACCCCCCAATAATAAAATCAACAGATCATGATCTAGTATCATCTTTTCAGCAGTATGCAGCATCGTAGCAACGAAAAGGCAAATGATCGATTGATTGATCTTAGCGATTTATTTTGTTATTTTATTGATGAAAATGATGATGATATTAGCTCTATGACCAGAAAAGAATAGTTGCATTCTTATTAATTAAATTTAAATGCAAGGATAGGAGAAAATTGCAAATTGGCTCGACAAGTTCGACCTATCGAAGTTTCAGCTCAAGTAGTATAAGAATCTAGACGAGTATGAGCATCGCACTTTGGGCTATTCTAATCGAACAACCTCCAAGGTTTTAGAGCTTACTTATAACATTTCCTTTAACTATGACCTCCTTGTTACAGTAGTCACCTTTTAACACAGCATTTAGAGCTCGATATACATCGCACACAAACATTTTAACAACTATTCGAAATCGGATAAATTGAGGCGAGCTGCCTAACAAACAGAGGATTGTATATTCCAGTCATTCGCAACTGTATTGTCAAAAAATCGGATTAGCTTAAAAAAAAAGTAGTACCTGCTATTAGTATTACTCAATCACTAAAGATGTCACTTCTGCTTAAAAAAGACTGTATGGCATCTCTAATTGAGGAGTTAAATTTAAAAAGATAACGCAGCAAAACGGTCACTGAAGAGAACGTGCTTAAAATTGTGGCTTACACTCTAAATGCCATAAATATATGCGGCTATCATCTTAGTATGAACACTTCGGCATCGTAATTGATTCCCCTTCTTAACATTTCCCAGGCATTTAAATTTTCAAAAAGGGATGATGAAGCTGCTGAAACGGATATCCTTGTTTCACTAAGTCTTATCAGTGCAAGAAGATTCGTACAGGCTTCTTAGCTTTTGAGAAAGGTGAGTCAATTCTATGTGGATAAGTATATTAGTAGTAAATCTTCAATGGACTTTTCCAGAATTGATCGTTCGTGGATTAGATAGTAGATTAAATAGCCTTCTGAATTGTCTGGATTGACTCGCAGCTTCACGGCAGGTAGAGTTTTAGAAGGAGGACGATACTTATACAAAGCAGCCAAAATAGAATTGCTTCTCGCTGAAACCATCAATCAGCCTTCGCTCCTGGGCGAAAAACTGGAGGCTTATAATAGGGCTAACGCTTTTGCAAATGGAAACCCAAATCCTCAGAAAATAAATATTAGAGTTGACTATGAATAACTGGCCTATGGGATAGGACCAAGCATTATACCCTTTTTAATGAAAGTACTAGGCGATAAATCATAAATTCTCAACGTAAGTTCTCTAAAATCAATTGAATTTTTCTTTTAAATCCTTGGTTGCACTCTAGGAGGCTACATGCCTCAAATATTGAAAACATTAATTTCAATATACCCTTCAAAAAAATAGGAGTTAGGTAACGTTAAAATAGAAGAGGGTTTAGGATAAAAGAGTGTGCCGATAACGAACCGCAGTAAGTTACTGCTGGACCATATGAATCACCTCCTATAAAGTTTGCTGAGTCTGCTCGGAGGAATGAATAAAAAATATCTAAAAATTATATTTGAGTAAATTATTTTAGTGAGCTTATCGTAGTAGTATCGTAACTAGTTGAGATTGTATCTTCTCCGTTTCGGGGAAAAGATACTACAGATTTGCGGTCCAGATTTATAAATAACAATCACTTATATAAAGCATGTATTTGGAATATGCGAAGGAAAGTATAGTCATAACTTGGAGCAAAACAGCAAGCACATCAGCCACAATCTCACTTTCTTTGGTCAAAAAATGCTCGATCTATTAAAAACTAAAATTCTTAAAAACTATCAGAAGGCTGCTGCTCTAAATGCAATTTGCAATTGGATTCACTAGACCCTTGTCTACCTTTGTGAAAACTAGATTATTTCTTACAACTCACAACTCAATCATATACTGGACTTAATCATTGCCATCTACCCCAATACCAAACTCTTGTTACCTTGCCCTTTGGAGCCAATCATTTATTTGCTGAATACAAGTCTCTATCAACCGAAAATGCCCTTTGATAAAATTTTATAAGCCTTGATTATTTTAGTCAAAAAGGGACAGAAAGAAGGCTAGTGTGGATTAGGGAATGAGATAATGTAAAGGATAATGACTCGCTCTAAGATGGGCACTTTAAATTTAAAATAACTAAAAATTTTATAAAAAGTGTTGTAGGTACTCAAGAGCATAAATGTAATTTGGCTGTAATAGTTTTTAGCTTGCATTCCTCACTCTAATTTTGACGAAATATATACTATCTTCGATATGCTCGTGGTCAAATGCGTAAAACAACTTGACAAAAGACTCATCTATTTGATTATCAACACTCTTTTCAACCAATACACAGTCAAGGGAAAAGCTCACCAACAATCCAAGGAACTATTTATTACCAATCTCATTAAAGACGAACAGTTATCTCTACAATTATTGCTTGAAATATGTTTATTTGACAATGCTGAGCCAAAGGCGTAGTTTTATCAAAGTAGAAAAGCAGTTCAAGGTGAACACTGCTTAGATACTAAACTGTACAAACTAGACAGTGAACTCTTTGGGGAGAAAATTAATTTACTGCTTTTAATATTTAGTAAAAGCTAGATAATTTTGACTAAGTTTGGCAATAGTTTTACAATTCCGATTGCAATGAAGATCTACATGAGTTGTAAATAGCTGCTTCTCGGCAGTTCCAACTTTAAAATTAAATCAAAACTATTGATCTTCATCAAGTAATTGGTATTTCTTACAAATCGTCTTAGTTAAAAACAATAGTCCTGCGTACCAGTTATTACCTTTTTTGTCAAAGCTATATTGGACATCATGAACCATTTTGTCACTTTGTACAAAGATAGCAAACTGCATTATTATACCATTCTCAGCATAGGACTCGCATTACAGCAACTCAGTTTGCAAGTAACAGAAAATCAAATGTTAAACGATGACAAATATTAACTCAATTTTATGGATCAACCAATCTCTCAACAGTTTACAGTTCCTCTTGATATGGGAGCTTATGCCAACAGTTTGATCATAAATGAAGTTATTAAGCTATGGCCTAATCTATCATGCCTTCTCAATTCACCTTGGTAAAATGTAAGAGAAATACTGATGTTGGTTCTAGTACAAAGCCTAAAAGATGGATTATTTAAAGTCAAGCCAAATCTCAAATCTCGTATGAAGGACATACTTAAGCCTCTTCTCGCCAATTTTTTGCAATCAAATGACCATACAGAGAGATTGATGGGAGTGAAGTTACTCGCACTTTTATTAGGCGCTGGAAGATAGTGCACAGACAAAGATGAACGAGTTAAGTAGATTACTTAAATTTGGATATATTTAAGGCAATTTATATCGACGGTAATTTTGTTGGAAGATGATTGGAATGAGGAAATTGCAGATTGCAGTAGAATGGTAGCCAAAATATGCTTGTCTGCTTCAGATAGAGAGATGTTAGTGAAAAGATTAAGGACAGACAAGAGAATATCAAGTAATGTAATGGACAACTCTCTTTTTACCTTGAATTTATAATAGTAAATGGGTTTCAATAAAAAGGAGCATTCGCTGACCTGTTTCGACAATTTCGAAAATATCCTCAGGATAGATGATGATTTCTTAATGGACTAGTTTATTCCACCATAGTTGACGGAATAGACAGGCAAGTTGATGGCCGATTTCAGAGCCAACATCCAAAAGATAGATTATTTCAATATGAATAACATGCAAGAAAGAGATTCATTTGCAGAAGAAGATGATAACTACTTCGACCCCAATGACGACAAGCATAGCGACAAGGACAATGAAATCAATAGTCGCAGTGATGAGGAACAACTAGAATTTTAGGATCTAGGCATCATTGAACTTGATGATGAGTAGTGGGGGGAAGAGGAAAGCTAAGTCAAAATTACTCAAAAACTACCACTAAAAAAAGTATATAAGCTTAGCCCGAACTTGGGTAGTTCCAGTAAACACCATAGAATCAGGAACAAAAGGTACCATAACAGTGATTTCTAAGAGGATAAAATCATTATTGACGAACTCTAGGGCAAAATCAACTCTCCTCCCCCTATCCCCCAGCCTCATATAATAGAGATTAAACCATAATTCTTTGAACAGCCTGAGCCTAGTGATAATCGTTATTAAAAAGAGGAGTAGACTGCTAAAAATACGATTAGTTAAGACGCTCCAACTCCATAGCCTAAAAGCACTAGCAAAAAAGAGAAGAAAACAACAAAAAAGCGAAAATGCTCAACTCTGAAGTGATACTTTCTTTAATGTTTTTTAGAGGAATTACATTCTAGCATTCTTGGATCTGGCCTTTTATTTTATAATTCTTTAACTTTTTCAGATTTGAACGTCAAATTAACAACCAGGCAATGGGTCTTATTTGTTTTGTATTTTGGCATTTATTGCTGCTACTTTTAAAGATATGATGATCATATCATTACTATGAAACCGTTATATATAAAGAAACGGATGACCTTCTCACAAAGTTATTTTAAAAAGTACAATATCAAGTAAAAGGATATGCAAATCAAGATTTAGAGGTAGAAATGTCAGTCTGTGAGGTGATGCTGGAGTTTGACTTTGGTAGCCCATATGAATTGTAAAGGTCAACGTTTCTGCGATAGGCCTCAATACGCTTAATCATATCGAACTATAAACTTTCCTTTAGGTGATCCTTTTCGAACTTATACTGGTTGTAAAGAACTTTGGTAGCCTCCATTGGTTTCAGATAATTATAATGCTAACGAACTAACAGATTAGATATACATGATTAAACTATTCATTTCTGCCAGTTTTATTTGCCTATATTTTTAGAAAGTAAATACTGCAAATTAAATTTATTTTTGGTGGTCAGCTATGCATATTTTAATGGGTTATACCTCAAAATTGTATATGACTATAATCAAATGAAGACAGCACAATCCTTTAATACTTTGGTGAATCCTCAAATCACCAATAAATACATCCCGTCACCCGAGACAGCGGAAATGATACTGGCCTACTTCGTCTATAACAACTTTCAGGATTTCAATACTTGGCAGCAAATCGCAAAGACCAAAGTTGAATATGACTATGCTTAAAATCAAAAGGGAATGTTTATATGTAAAACCACTCTCAAATGGGATGATCGCCCGTTTCCAACAATTGTTGAATCTTCATAGTCCAAATCCAAAAAGACAGCAAAAAAGAGAGCGCTTGGTAAACTCATTGAAAATATTATCTATCAGGGATATATTGGCCTTGGATTCAAAGAAGACAACTTTGCAGAAAAACTTCCAAGAAGACGCAAAAACGAAAGCGACGACAGTTCAGAGGAAGGGGAAGATGAAAGGTATCCTTCAAGGATTTTACTGCGCGCCCTTTTGATAGGTAACAATCATCTTTAAGCTTTTGCTATTTTGGACAAAGATAATTTTAAGTGGAAGCACATTGAAGCCTTCGAGTGCTGGAATCACGGTCTAAGAATCGGTTCAATCAGTTTTCTCAGAAAAGTGCTAAGAATTTTACAAAAAATACCTTTGCTGAGTGAAGAGTAATAAAATACTCAGGAGTGCAGAAATAAGATGACTTAAAGTGCAACAAGGTAATATTCTTATGGCAAACAAGTCAAAGATCCTCTATCCGAGGACTTGACTGATTTTATACGATATTACTAACTATAGAAGTAGCCAACCAGCAAGAATCTCAACCGGAAGCCCGACATTCGACCTCAACCTATCCCCTCAGAGCAAGTATTGACGCTCGCGCAGAGTCACTCCCCCTCCAGGTAACAGTTGATTTAAAACTTCCACCCTATTGAGGGACGGAAGCTCTTTTTGCATCCCCATTAGCACCAGTCCGACACCTTCCTAGGCGAGTTTGAGCACATTTAGGTTCCAAAATTTTAGTAGCCTGAAAGGGAGATAGCCTTAAAGATAGTGGAACAACTCTACAACCTACTTTTCTATTACTGTTAAAACTATGATTTCTTGATCAATGCGATTGAAATGATGGAAAAGGAAATAAAAAATGTTGGCATGACTTTTAGCTCGACTGTCAAAGCTCAATATCGTGAGATGGGTGAAGGATACTATCTGAAAAATAAAAATTTGCTTTCAGCAGAATTCCTTTTTTTATTGCATCATAAACTCCAGAATCATAGATGGAATGTAAGTATTGAGGGTATGCTGCTGCCACATAAATATTAATAGCATTTGTTTGTATTTAACTGCAAGGAGCCAGAGGAAATTATCAACAAAAAGATTAATCGCAGAAGTAACTTGAGCGAATTCGAATAAATGCGGGAGATATCAGTCAATTAGTTCGTGGTACTCATCAGTAAATTTGGAGATGGCGTTCAGCTTGTAGGACAGGTCGTGTAGTTGATCCCCACTTTTAAAGTTTACGTCCCTGGACTTGCTTAGGATTTTACCGATCCCTATCCCTTTACACTAGTAAAGCTTTATAATAGCAAAATCTATTAAAAGACATCATCATCGATAATCCAGGTGGCCAAAAGCTACATTTAATTAATTGAAACTGAAACTACTCTTTTATGGCAGCCACCCTCATACTCAATTCTGTCCGTAATTGTAGAACTGCTGGTGGAATGGATGACTGCTAAGTGTACGGTCCTCATCATTTCTATGAACTGCTAGGCTCTTCATAATGAATTGACTAACTTGGATGTGAAAGCTGTTAAGCTCACTGCAAAGACTTAATAAAAAATGATGGCAAAGTACAATATTGTGATAGCTTACCCCGGAGCTGTTTGTTGTGATTTGCTTAAAAATTACGCCTTTACTCGGGTTTTAGTAGAGGGAGCAAACCAAATATCTGAAATAATGTCTCTTGCTGCGATTGTGAAGGGATGCAAAAAGTTATACTTGATGGGAGACCCCTATCTGCCTCGTATGGCAATATAATCGCCTTATTGCAAATCTAGAGGTATGGATATGAGTCTATTTGAAAGGCTATTTAACTCAGGCATTCCTACTTAGACATTTTTCTCCCGCTTTTAAAATAACATGGAGTTCAATAACGTAATGGAGTGGGCTAACAAGTGCCTCTACAATAGCAAGTTAATGCTCATTGGTAACTAGCAGCAGACTCCGATTATAAAAGGATTTCCATGGCCATCCTATAACTTTAGGGTTTGTCTCTTACATCACTCTTTGCAGTCCAGCGAAGAAGATTATTTAAATAATCAAGCTTTTATATGCTCTTTCATTTGCGCTCAAGTTGTCAAGAGTGGGTATACAAAATTAGATCAAATCACTTGCTCCACGGCCAATCCCAAAGCTTTAGGCCTACTGCACTTTCACATCAGCGAACTCCTTAAAATGATGAAAATTGTAGATCCTAAATTATTTGCAAAATATATGTCGCGACTGGCCAGACACATTACAGGATCATCATATTTTCGCAGCGATTTAAGCATTATGATAGCAGGAGCAAACAGTTCAGAGGTTTCCTGCCGATAAGTTCTTGGCGCTTTGCACGAAGGAAATCGCGGAGTCATAATCATAGGAGATGTCTATAGATTAGGGTAAAACGAGGAGTGGAGTGAATTTATTAGTTGGTGCTATGGCAATAAATTAATAAGCCGAGTTTAATTTTGATTCATAATGAGCAGTTATAGCCATCATTCTGCTGAATTTTGCTCGTTAGCTAAATACTAAAAGTTAAAATAAGATGAAACAATATAATTACTCAAATATCATTCGTCACTCAATGCAGGCGTCCATATTTTCCCAAAAAGGTGAGTTCTCTTCCACTTCCTCCATAAAGCTTCTAAGGCTTGGTTGACTGAAAGGCAGAAATTATTCCACCTTAACTTCCTTCTCCTCTGATTTTGCGGCTGATCCTTCCCCAGGTGAAAATCCAAGTTGACTATTTGAGTTTTGATTTGCACTCGATGGAAATTGTGATAAGGTATTGAGTCTGTTCGTGATTTCCTCATTAGGTAGCAGCTTTAGGTCGGCTTGACTGGGACATACCTTTGCAATTTAGTCATAAATATCGAAAGTTCTGATTTTGGCAAGATGATTCATAACCTGAATAAAGGCATATCTACTGCTTGCTCCTGTTTTAAGCAGATAGCTCTCAATTGCTTAGGATTGAGATGCTAATACTTAAGGTTGATCTCAGCCATTCGCATAGCTATTTGATCGACTAGCATAGGTAAATTATTATTGTGGTATTATAGTTTGTTTTAACGACTAATAAATTTTATTGAGATATTAGGAAGGCATTGAATAACATCAGTAAATTACTTAGAGCCACTTATTTCAGAAAATTGTTTATAGACTAGACATTTTATCAACCATTTTTAGAATGTATTAAAGAATATATTGGATAAGGGTTAACTCAATAGGTCTAAAATTAAATTTATCTGAATAAATTTGGTAGAATTATTACAAATACAAAATTCTTATTATGTTAATCAATTTACAGCATTAATTTCACAAGAGGAAACTCCTTTTATTTTATTCAATTACAATAATAAAATGATACAATCAATCAACGTCTATCTCTTATGCTGATCTAAGTTAATTTTCCCATTTTATGTATCCTCTACTGATCTTCTATGTTTAATTCATCTTCAATTTCAGAAGATACACTTTCATCTTATTACTCACAAACTGTATTCATTTTTTAGCAGTGATTTGTTGTTGTCGTCATCCATTGAAAAGGGTGTTTAAATGTCTATTTTCCAATTATTTTATAAATCATTCTTCTCCATCTAAATAAGTTCGGCTCGTCTTTGGAGTTAAGATTAATGACATAGTGATAAAAATCTATAAAGATAGAGGGAAAGGCACATTAAAAGCGCTTAAAATCAATAGCTGTTTTGGCTTCCAGATAATCTTTCGGAGTAATGTTTTTCAAAAAATGCCCTTGAGTGTTAATGTTGATGAGAATATAGCAAATGCTCTAAAGATCATCCTTAATAGTGGCATCTAAATTATTTAAAAGATACTTAACCCTAAATGTACTCCTCTTGAGCAAAATTTAGTGCAGATAGATTTGTGTGAAGAATTCTTTTTGTTTAAATCAAAAACATTGATCAAATAAAGTTAATTCTTCTCTGGATGAGGGCTGAATACAATTTTATCCATGTCCAGCATCCTATTAACATAGTTAAAACTTGAGTATCTTTCAATCAGTTGAATCTTTATTAGAATTTATTTACCATCCTATATAGTAATAAAAGAAAATCTTTTTATTTGATGGGACTTTTAAGATAAGCAAACATTTCTTTGAGTGAAGGTCCTGATTTATTATGGACTTCAATACTGTATTCTGTTTTTTAGATTTTTTGATATCCAATCCATTAAATATGGGGGCTGATTTTGCAACGAATTTCCTCCTTTACTTTTCTAGAGAAGTAATATTCTATTTCATGCTGAATAAGTATTTGCTTACAAGTTTCATGTAGATTATCACACTTTTTCGATTTATCAGATCAACACCTTCGTAAACTCCGTATAATGTTCGCCTTGCTATTATATTTTTGATAATAAATTTTCCATAAATCGTAACTGTGGAAGGATGTTCATGTTAAGTTTCACTATTATTTAGTGAGTGTTCCATCTTATTTCTTCACTTCTAATTAATAATTGTGAAGGATAATATAAAAATAGAAATATTATAAAACATGCTCTAGCTTTAAAACAACCATTCAAAACAAACAATTAGTCCTTTATAACCAGAATAATTATTAAATACAACTTATGTTTGACTCAAAAATACAGAGGATAATTCTATTTTGTAAATTTTCCAGCTTTTTAAGAAATTGAATCTAATTTATTATATAATTTTAATGCATTAAACAGTTTGGGAGCATGGATAAATGGCAAGTACATTTTATATTAAAAGGTAATAAATGGAAATAGGTTTGTTAGAATTTGACATAGAACATTTCTTTTAAACACTAAATTATCATAAACTGTTTTGACTTGTTAATGGAATTAATACTGTCAACTTAATTAATTTATATCAAAGTTGTCAATTTCATGAATCTTTTCTCATATCATTAAGCAAACGCTTATTTTAATTCAAGTTTTATCATTAAATCATAATTACCTTTCTCATGTAAAATTGCAGCAATTCACAATGTAATCTTATAACTTAAGATCCGCCATTTGTAGGCTACATCCAAGATAGTGATTATTATTTTGATAGCTACTCTCGTTTAGCAATCCATGAAGAAATGTTGAAGGATAAAGTAAGGACTACAGCCTATTTGCGTGCAATCTAACAAAATCCTTAGCTATTCGCAGATAAAGTGGTACTTGATGTGGGCTCAGGTACTGGCATTTTGAGCATTTTTGCAGCGAAGAGCGGAGCAAAACATGTTTATGCGATCGAAAAGGCCAGTATTTATATACACAGTAAAAATATTATTGCATAAAATAATCTAAGTGATAAGATAACAGTTGTTAACGGGCGAGTCGAAGAGGTCGAACTGTAAGTTGATCAAGTTGACATCATAATATCGTAATGGATGGGTTATTTTTTACTTTATGAATCCATGCTTGACTCAGTTATTTTTGCTCGTGATAAATGGCTAAAGAGTGACGGTATTCTTTTGCCAAATAATGCTAAAATGTATATAGCTCTCCTCGATGACACAGACTATTACTTTAAAAAAGCAGTAATTTCTTAATTATTTAGGGTTTTTGGGATAATGTATATGGAATCAATATGTAATGCTTGAAATTGTGGGTAAACTCAGAACCTTTTATAGATATTATCAACCCCAAAGCCATCCTTTCTAATTCTATAAAATTTTATGAAATTGACATCAAAACAGTCAAAATATCAGACCTAGATTTTAAGAGAAAGTTTCAACTGAAAGTATAATTAGAAGGCAAAATGAATGGATTCATTGCTTGGTTTGATTGTGATTTTAGCCATGGAAAAAACAAAACTGTCCTTACAACTTCTCCATACAAATTCTAGACTCATTGGAAGCAGACAATATTTTACAGAAATCACCCTATTCATGTTCACTAAGGGGACAATTTCTCAGTCATGATTACAGTGTCAAAAAAAGTTTAAAATCCACGCGAGCTGAATATGGTGATTGAGTCAAGTTTCAATGGATCTCAACTAGAGCATTTCAGGTACCATATGAGTTGATAATGATTGATTGAATTGAATCTTATTAATAAAAAAACAGTCTATTAATCATAAGATACGGGTTCCAATAACACTGACATTTAAAGCTGTTGAGGCGGATTATGATTAACTTATTCCAGATCCTTGAGGAAAATTAAGTTTAGCCTTGCCATGCACTACCCTTAGTTTTTTACTTCGATAGACTATCTTTTTTGTTTATTATCTTTTATAGAATGCCATATTTTATGACAAATCAGCAAGATGGATAGAATTATCTATTTTTTGTAACACCTTTTCTCGAATGGTTCCGATATTATTCAGGCAGCAACTGTTCAGTATATGAGCTTTGAACAGTTTATCTTGAGGTTGAGAATGCTCGTAAAGTGAAGCAGATCTGATATTTCTGTACGTTTCTATATTCCTGACTTATTACTTCTAGCAGAGGGAGCCATTCGACTGGTATATCCTTGACTTTATTTGATCTTTGTGAAGATGGGAGAAGTCTGGACAATATTAGACTGAGAGTTGATCCTCTTGTACTTTTAGTTAATAGTTGGAATAGGACGGTGAAATGAATCATGCCTGCTTCGCTTTGAAAGTCTTTCTTCGAATTTAGCTAAGTTTATCTACATTATATTGATATAATTATTTTTGATAGAACTTTGTAAGATTAGCAGAAAAGATTTTGGCTCCATCATTTTAAATTATAATGCTTTATTTATTTATTTATGGAGCTGCCATTTTATTGATATATTTGCAATTAGTAATATTATAATCCATTAGTTTAGCAATGGACAGCAATAACATTGAATTCATCAAACTACAACTACTTTCAGACCAAGCCTTTCTTCAAAAATTACAAGTCTCGTTCCTATCATAAAATAAGAACAAATTTCCACTCAATGACCTTATTTAATAGATTAGATAGCTGCTATAGGAATTAATCCTCCACCAAATCGAACATTAGATGCGGGAAATCATCAATGATAATAATAGAATACTCAGTGAAATTAAAGATAGAATACAACCACGCTCGCCTTTTCACCAACTAGGAGATATATCTTTCAGTGAAGTGCATCGCCTTATGGAAGATTAACGCAAAAAATTGAACCTTGTAGAAGAAGTGAATGATGCTTCGCTAGAGAAAAGCATTTCTGCATTTGTTGAGCTAAAAATGTAAACCCTCGAATAGCGAGTAGTTAATGTTGATAAAAGACTGAGTAGCATGGAGGATAAGTACGAGACCAATCTTAAGAGTATTTGGAATGTTTTGAGCATAACATAAAGCACTCTGTTTGATCATCTGAAAATATGCAAACATAAGAACAAATAAACTTAAGAAAAAGATAAAACTCAAACTGAAGGAGATGATAAAAAATCGAGATTTGGTTTTTTTGGTTTCAAAAGATGATATGCTGTATATTTGTTTATTTTAATTCATAAGATGCATAAATATGTTTGTGCATTGATTTATAATGTAGAATAGTGAATATTAGATCAGCTTGCATCATGCTTTGGCCATACTTTGCGAAGCAGTTTATAATGAAAGACTATATAAATGGCAATTTCGCTGCAGACAAAGATAAATGATTAATAGGCGGGATAGTGGGAGTAAATAACGAAGTGCAGAACTACTAGCTTATATATTTTAATTTCCTGAGATTCATACTCTTGAGTTTATTCCTCCATAATCTTATTTATCTTGGTTTTAACTGCTAATTTTTTTATGCTCAAAGATTTACCTAATTTTTCATCACGGCTCGATATGTTATGATGGTAAAATTATCGATTTGTGAAACTCTAATAATTGTAATTCATATCTATGGGTCTCATTTTTATGACGGTGTCGTTTAGATCCAGCAAATCGTAGTTCTCGACGACTTTTTGCTATTGCTAAGTCATTTAGTCGTTTGATTGCCATTATTTGAAGTTTAGAGTTGAGGGAATATAAAAAGTTGCCAATGAAGGAGTGTTTGTGATCATAAAAAACAGATCATTGTGAGGCCATAGCAACAGCAGTAATAATCTCTCTATTTGCATAATTATTATGAGGCAAATATAGTATTTCTGCCCGAGGCGAGCCTCACATTCACTGCCTAATCGCATCAGGATAATCAACCAGATACAATAACTAAAAATGATGTTGAATAAATTTCTGCCTTTCCCTTCTCGTTCAGGCAAAACTGTAGCAGCCGATAATGCAGTAATAATATTGATGGTTTGAAGAGTAATAAGAGCCATGGAAAGCGAAATAAGCTTGAAATAGGGAAACAAATCATGAAAGAGAGTGTTAATGTTGGGCTCCTGTTCGGGTTCTACTGATTTGGGAGTGAGATTAAACCCAAATTAATAATTAATCTGCATTTTAATATTATTTAACAGAATAAAGAATAACAACATATTGTGTACTTAGAATCCCAAGCTTTGCAATTGTGCAAATCATTCAATTACTGTTTATTTATTATTTGAAACTTCAAGTAAAGTCATACCTTTTTTATTATTCATATTTTAACTGCCTCTTTGTTATCTATCGTGATGATTTACATAAATTGTTCCTGCTCATTTTTTTATCTATTATTGAAGGACTGCATCTAATATTCTCTGCAAATTACATAAAGCACCATTTTAAAATATGCAATTGTGAATAAAATTAATTCAAATATAATCGGCATCACTTTTTGCAATTTAAAAATAATAATATATGAGTTAGCCGCTGTTTCAATAAATTACTCATTTATACATTTAGAGAACAATTGGAGCTAGATTTATCGACAAACAATTAAAAGGCATAAGAAATTAATTGATCACATACCTCATAAACTATCTTCCAGTATAATAGTTTATGTGTCGTTTTTGATATTTTCAAGCTCTCCAATGCATCTGTTCATATCCGATATTTTCAACTATATTTTCTGGAGATTTAATATTATCTTGGAAAGGCATTTGGTGGTTAAGATAGCATAGGGCAGCAGCACATCATCAGTCATTAGCTGCTTTACTTGATGCACCTTCATGACAATGTGATTAGTAATGCGAGCATTGGCTTACAGATAGGGCTCGATGTTTATTGTTTGCTTATTATCGTTATAGCTCTCCACGGTGGACAACTCATCGAGATGCTTTTAAATAAGTTTGAGCACAACTTTGAATTGAGAAAATTCTTTGCTATGACGGATGTGACTAGCCAGTTTAGCCCTCACTCGCTCGACTAAATTGATTTCAGTAGCAATAGCCTTCTTCTCGGAGTTAATAGTCAGGAACATGTAAATAATTATATAGTTCAGAATTAATAGCAAAAATTAAAAATTTTGTAATAAGCGAAACAGCAAAATAAATACGACCGTTTCTAAGTTAAATTTTATATATCAATGAACTCTCTCTTCAACTTAGAGCTTCTACAGATAAGTATATAGTTTTTTTGCAGACATAAGATATTCGAGTCTGTTCCCCCACTTTTCAAAGTTGCTAAAAAGCTAAAATAAAAATGGGTGCAGATATTTAGGTTCCTTGGATATTTCTTTTGCGAGCTACTTGTTAAAAAGATTTGCATGAGAGTGATAGATCTAAATACATTTTTGGTTCAAATATTTGATTTTATTGAGCCACTACCTAATTGGCTTTTCCCACTCTGGACAGTACTGGCAGAACGTTTCAGCCTAGCCAGCTAACACAATTTCGGTAAGCAAATATCTTTTAGGATTTTTGTCAGGAATTAGGTTTAACTCTCCTAACCAATTGACTCTTAAATAATCAGGACACTTCACTTTTAAACGACAATGGTTTACATCACAAAGTACGTAGCCTTCATGCTTCAGAGGATTTAGTTCCTTTGCCAATGCCACAACATCCTAAATGCTCTTGACCTCTATGTATAAGGCTGTCGCTGCCATCCAACCATATTTTATAGCAAATGATTAGTGATCTTCCTCAGTCCCTGTTATCCGATTGTTGACTCCGTGAAGCCTAATCTCGCTTATGTCTCGTCGAACAACTATGATGTGATCTTTGGAAAGTAACTCAAAGATAAAAGTTTTATCTTGGTCTTATTCAGAAGGAAGAGAATAGGCTGAATCGTAAAATATCTTAAAGAATTATTATCTAAATTCTTTCTCTGTTTCAGGCCGAGCAAAGCAGTATTTATTTTGACCATCCGGAATTTTTGAAGATGAGACTTCCCACTGACCATTATAGAAATAGAGGGATGCTATGGAACCATCAAATTTCTAGTAGAGTTTGCAGTTAGTAAAAACAAATTTGCTTAACTCTCCATACTGCTTGTCATTATAGTCAAAGAATTTGAAGTATGGCAGAGATACAACGGCGTAATCATGATCTGAATCGAGAATTATTCCCCTAGATTCCCTGCAAATAGGTAGATTAAAATCAGCTGATTGCAGATAGTGAAACTGAATAAGATTAGGATAGCGTCTATGCCTTTTGTATGTAATTCTGAGAAACTACATTCTTTACAAACCATAGGTCAGCAACTAATTAACTAAACTCAAATTAAGCGGATTCACTATCTTATGCGTGCTTAATAAATATTTTTGCAGTCCAATCTCTCCTTCATCTTTTATTAACAATTTGGGCTGTATTTCAACCTCCACCCACTTCTTTTTTTTATCGCCATGTTAATCTGCTATTATTTACAAATTACTTTCTGGATGATACTTATCTGCATCACACCTCTTAACATAGTATCTAAGGGGTCGATTTGTTTTCTTCAAACTTCTCACCTCATTATACATGGTTGTGACTTGTTGAATAATCCATTTTTCTGTCTAGTAAAAGTTAAGGTTGGCTATGTACCTCTGCTTAAGCTCCTGCCATAATTTATGAGTTGCCGTGATGTCGACAATTTGGTGGTTGGCATAAAACTGGATAAAATAGCTTAAAAATCTGGTTTTCATGTGATATGTTTTTAAAATTTTCCAATTCCTTTTCTCCCCATCGTACATATTATTAATTCTTTTAATCTTCCTGTCACATTTTCCTAAGTGATAGCCTAAGGTTTCTCTGAGTAAGGACAGATCAAGAGTGAATTTTTTGAGTTTATTAATATATTGGCACTACTCGGGTAAATAATATAACTATAGGAGTGCGATGTCATTACCAACGATAATTTTATTGAAGGTAGCTTCATCGTAGATTGTAATATCAATGTTATTGAGCTTGATCAGCCGACCATTGATCGGAGCCGTCGTATTATAAACACATACATAGTCCCAATCTGAAAAATAGCCATATTCTTCAAGTTAAAGTTTTAAGGCCCTACTTCCTCTTAATATAAACGCTACCATCTTTTCTTTATCTAGCTCTGCTTATTTTATTAATTCATCAATATTACCATGCTTTTTAATATCCGAAGTCACTTCCTATATTATCCCCTTTCCTTGACTAATGTGCAGTTTGACAATGTCAATGGCCGCCAACGAATCTTAGATAGGATTATGACTATTCCATTGAATTGGTCTGTTCAATAACTAAAAAGCAAGGTTTTTTAGTTTTGTTTTGAAAGGAAAGCCATAATTATGAGGATAGAGAGCCAAAGTATCTATGAAAGCTGTATGCTTGATGGGCAATACTTTAAGATCATTGGCCAAATCATGACCTACGATAACTTTATCCTTGCAAATCATCTACATTTCTGAAATATCCTTTTATGTTAAAATTGATCTTGCTTGCTCATCAAAATTGAGTTCAGATAATCCCGTGATATGGGTGATATAATCAATGATTTTGTTTTAAGGTTTAAAGGTGTTGTTATAAAGAATATGACCGAATTAATCGATAATGACAACTTGACATACTTCCAGGCCATGATCAGTCAATACCATCTAGCAATCCATTCCCAATAATTTAAAATCAACACCAACGTATTGTGTTTGATCAATTGCATGTAGAGGATATCCTAGATATCTCTTTTGGCTAGAATTAATGAGATAATGACTGATTTAATGACTTTAGAGATGCCGAAGTACTGTTTTATAATATTGGGCTTCCATCAATAAATATAAAAGAATATATTGAATATGTTGGCATTAGAGAGATCAAAAGATAAGTAACAAGTTTATCTATCCTTTCCATATATTCAATCAGGATTTAATTTATAAAATGATAGTTAAATTTAAGGATTGAATCTAATTTATCTCTTTCGAAATTTAAATTATTGCTTAGATAAATTATGTAATGGAGTTCTATAATTTTGCTGAGCCTATCATCTTATAACTTACTTTTTCTGATATATTTCCTATCTTTTTTTCATCGTTAAAAGTCATTTGAAATATTTGCGAAAACTGTTTGCAACTCATAAAAATATTCTTTGGAAAAGGAGGATCAGAATTGATCGATAAATACTTTTTATATATGTCACAAATTCTCATTTAACTATATTCTTATTTGGTTACTGAAAAATGAAACTGGTTGTTAAGTTTAATGAAACTCTTAAGCTCGTTACCTCGTAGACAAGCTACTAGGAGTTGCTCAGCACCATTTAGAGGGAGTTCCACCTCCAAAAAGATACCATCCATTTATATTATATTGATGAAGAAGGTGATAGGATTACTATGGGTGAGGAGGATGACCTATAAATTATGAAAACTGTCCATGAAGGAAAGGAGTATGTTAAAATATATGTGGAGGCAGAAGTCGTTTTAAATTTTAGCAAACAAAAAAATATATTTTAGGAGTCTAGCATCAGATTTGATGATATTTCAGAAATGCCATCGGAAGAGTCAAAAATGGCAAGACGGGTTCATGAAGAGGCTGATTTGAGTGGAAGAAATCAGAAAATGGAAACATCAGTTATAGAAGCATAGGAAAAACCAGAGCTGCCTATTAAAGAAGCAGCTGTTGTGGCAGAAGTAGCTCCTTTCGAAGCTGAAGAAATGAGGGAAATTAGACTCATTAATTCTCGACTTGAAGTGGATTCTGTGATCAAACAACAAAGCAGCAAGGTTATTTAAAGCAAGAAGGAGGAAATCAATGAAAAATAGCTCAAAGATACAGTTGCCAAACTTGTGGACTAGCGAATCAAAATATTACTTCCTTGTCTTCGTGAACTACTACTCTCCCAAAGAGAAGAAAGACTCGACGAAGACTACAAGTTAATTCATGAAAACATTGAATGTAATGGTTGTTTAGCCAATCCTATTGTTGGAGTCAGATATGAGTGTCTCTACTGTCCTCATTTCAACCTTTGCTAGAGGTGTGAAACTAAAATTTATCATAAGCACAATCTGCTGAAAGTGAAACAGATTGCAGGAGAAGAGAAAGTCAGAAAGATTAATGAGGAATTTAATGATGAAAAATCAATTAATTCAAGTATAATTGGAGAGCCTTTTGAAAGTAAGAAAAATAAAAGATTTACCTGGGACTCTAAAAGATATAACTTCAATGACATTAATTTGGATGAAAGTCATCATTAAGATAGAAGGTAAAGAGTTGAGGTGAAATAAAGTTAAATTAGAAGAAGTATTCCTAAAATTGAAGAACCATTGAAAAGGCCAGCATAATTCAAAAGATAGGAGAGAGTCATTTAAAAAGAGGAACCAATGCCTATATTCAAAGAGAAAAATGTCTTAGCTTTAAAATAAAAACAAGCAATGCTCGTGATGATGAAATAAATCTTTGGTGGAAGCAATGCCAATTTAGAGGAGTATCGCAACATGATTGACACTCACTTTGCAAAGGGAATGGATCAAATCATTTCACTGTTTATGGATAGTCAAGCCAAGAAAAAATGATTCAATTCTCAATCTATACCTTAATTATATAATCTTGCTTTCAAACTCATTAATTATCAATTTGTTCCTGTTTATTTAAAATAATTGTAACTTCTGATGAATAAGGAAGAGCAAATCGAACTTCATGAAGAGGTCCAGGAATATCTCCAGCACAACAACGTCTATGGATTGCTCGGACAGCTCCTGCAGCAAGTCATTTTAGAAAAACCTAAAAATGTGCTCGATTTTATTATAGCCAAACTCGAAACACCTTAAAGTATATCCTGATCGATGTAGAGTTCACTCTGTTTGTGGTAGGTCCTCCAGGACTATGCATTAACACAATTATAGAGAAGACTCTCGCCAAAAGCGATCGAAACTTTGAGCTTTTCAACTGCGGAGAGTAGATAACTAAAATGTACAAAAATTTGAAAGACGGAGAGAAACAAAAATTTAACTCTTGCTTGCTCGTGGATGAATAGTCAATTAATGCCTTAATAAAGCGTATTGAAAGTTTCAGTGGAACTGACAAGAACTATATAATCGAGGGCTTTCCAAAGAATCTTAAGCAGGCCCTAATCCTTCAAAAAAAGGGAATATATGCTAAAAATGTGCTGATAATCAACATTGATGACCAAGGATTGCATGAGATTTTAGCTGCTAAGATCAATTCACTAAATCCAAACATAAAAAGTGAGTAGAGAGACAAAATAGTGGAATTAGCCAAAATGGAACATAGAATGTACACTATTGCTAATAAAGTCATGTGAACTAAATTAAAAATTTCTACAAGCAGTATCTATAAATTGATCTTTCGTTGAATCGTGAGGAAGCCTACATTATCAAGGAATTGAATGTAAAATTAGCACTATGCAGAAAGCCTTCAGCATTAAAACAATCGAACCAGTCCCGAGAGTAACTTCGCAGATCATTATCATGGGGGCACCTTTCAGTGGTAGGACTACTTTGGGAAAGAAAATAGCTAATCACTACAATTTTATTTATATTTCAACTAGTTTCTTAATTGCTGAGGAAATACGAAAGGACACCATTCATGGGCGCAAAATAAAGTCCCAGTTCATTAATAACTAACTCATTGATAATTTTTTAATCTAAAAGCTCATCGAAGAACGAATAACTAAGAAGGACTGCAAGATGCAAGGATTTGTGATATAAGGCTATCCCAAGAATAAGGAACAGTTTGATAATATCAAGAATATGAAACTCACTCCCACCATGCTCATCGCCATTGATACCCCCAAAGAAGTCAGCTAACGAAGAAGCAATGTTGACCACAGCATATTTAACACCAGGTACGTTTTATCCTATTCAGATTTTAGAACTGGCAGAATTTGAGAAAGCACATCAAAGAAAGCAAGGAAAAAATATTTTGGGTGGATCCACTATTGACCATCGGCAATCTTTATGAGGACGTCATACATTAATTTGAAAAATTGTTTACCTGATCAATCGTTTATCGTTATTCATTAAAATATCAGTCATATCAATTTGGTCACAGTCAGCAAACCTTTTTCGTCCAAAGAAATTAGACTGTCTTTGACTCGGCTTAATTTTTTCACTCCTGACAGTTCACAGACTCCATAGGCATAGAGACAATGAAAAGTGTCGGTGTCATAAACTTCTACACAACCGTTGCTGCAACCCGCAATCAAGTACTTGTCCCAAATTAAAAGTTAAGTGAGAGATCTGTCTTGTAAAGGTTCACAATAAGGATGCTAAATTTGAAAATTTTATAAATTTGAAGGATCTACTTAGCTAAACTTGCCCATCACATCAAAACTCTGATAGAGATCAATAATATCGACACTTTTTTCTGACATTATAAACACTAAATATTTCGATAACTACCCTTCCCTGTTTGGTTATGCTTGATATCGAGAATATTAGACAGATTATTGACTATCTTAATTGGTTTGTATGTCCTTAAGTCATGAAAACTCATTCTCTTCTCCTTTTTGCAGGCAGTGTAGTAGATATTGGTGTGGATATAATCAACAAATGAATTTATAAACTCGACTGGACTGGCGTGTATTAAATCACTGTTTATTATTTTTTGCTTGTTTAAGTCCTTGCTTAATGAAAAAATACCCAAAGGTTAATCAATCCAGACTCATCACCACTTCCAACTAATGAATGATGCCAAAACAGAGAAGTTATAGTCGATCCATAGTAATGTAGCTATCCCAACGGTTCAGACTTTTCAATGGAGCTGATGAGTACATTGTCTTCACAAGTTGTCAAGGCAATGGATGATTCGTCTATTAACAGATGATTTATTTTCGATTTGCTGGATATATAAAAAAGTGCTGTCTAATTTCCTGTTTGTTATTGATAACCAAGAGAGAGTTTTCACAATGGATTATGGTTTTGCCACTGAAACGCATGAAATCAGGAATACATTGGACGTTTAGAACAAGCATTGGAATAGTCTTTGCGTTTACTCCTTTTTGATCCAGAGATTGGCTGTATGAGATAGAAGTACAGGAAGTGAGATTGGATATTGCGCTAAGCAGTCGAAACTAATAGCGTTGGCTACTTTTGATGTGTTTAAAAGTCAATGACTCGACTACCGATGGGTAGTTTTCCAAATTTTAATGGACCTAATCCAAATTCCATTTTCGATTTATTATTATAAAGTATTGAAAAGAAACTCAAGTTCTTTCAGAAATCATATTAAGAAATTACTTGTCCTTTTTTGACAGCTGGAATAGATAAATATAAAAATTTATCGAGAAAGTTACAATAATAAAAATCGAGATCTTGTTGTAGCTTATGATAATATAATCTTAGAATCTGACCAATGGGAAATAATCCCCCACCTGCTAAGAGACCAACCATGGAGGACACGCTCATCGAAATGAAGATGTCCTCTAAACGCATGGCTAGGGAGTCAGCCAAGTCCTTGAAGGAATCAAATGCCTACATGAAGAAGGCCAAAGAAGCGTTAAAAAAGAACAACGAAGAGGGTGCAAAACTCTATCTGCAAAGTGCAGCCAGCAAACGAGCCTAATGTAACTTTTAATATATTTAGCCATGTCCATTCAAAGGATGGGACTCAAGATGTAATTCATTGGTAGCAATATGAAGACTATGCAAAACAACCAAGCCATAATGGGCAGCTTCGATAGGATGACCGCTATGTTGGGCGCCAGCAACAACCCTAACTTTTAGATGATGTCAGGTAACCTACAAAATTTCGAGAAGACGATGGATTAGATGCTAATTAATGGTAAAATGATGTAAGAACTCATGAGCAACCAGAATGGAGTGGTGGACTAGACTGCTAATGACATGCTTCAGGTGCTAAAGGGAGAGCTAGCGATGGAGACATCCAACCAAGTGAACTAGGCTGCACTAATTAACCAAAAAGAGATGTAATTCCAATAAGACCTGAAGAAATTATGATCTCATCAATTTAATTACCAATTCAGCTATTGAAATTATATCCAAATCAATACGACAACAAAAAACATAGAATAGACAAATTCGAAGTCAATTTTATTCAATGGTCTTTCATAGCAAGAGAGCCCTCCAACAGCAGCAATACCTGAAGAATGACTTCTTTTCTTCTTATTTATACTTTAAAGTTTAGAATTCATTAGTAGAGTAGCCTGCTATTTCGAAATATGTCAGTATTTCTTCGTGATACTCATCGAAATACAACTTGGCTATAATTTTAGCGATGGGCTCCCTATCATAGGCAACTTAGTTAAAGCAACGCTACTCCTGCAAATGTTGGAGCTGAAAATAAATATTCTTAGTTGTTCTTTCAAAGTTGTTGTAATTATTCTTACTCTTGCTCTTGCTTATTCGAATTAAGAGTTGGCTCCCTCTTAATTGATTGTTTGAGCCAACCGTTTTATTTTAGTTTGCTGAATGAGCTTCCATTCGTTGATTTCTGCTTAATCTAATTGTTTTAGTCTTTTGACCACTTGATTTACTTTGAAATCTATGTCTTTCATATCCAGCTGATCTCTTTCCCGAGGAAATGAATTCATTCTTTGATTGGGTGAGGAGTACATCATCAAGAAAGCATGGTTATCGTTGGACTCAGTTGTCTTTGGCTCTAAATATTTACTCGAATATGGTTTAAGCATCAATTATTATCCTGATATGAATACAATAAATCTTAACGATTAAAATCAATATTTTTTACTTATATTAAAAGGAGGAAACATTTATGGCAGATCCTATACCAATTTCAAAAAGCTGCTCTGATTGATTCATTTGTTATAATGATACATTGTTTTGCTGCAGTAGATAAAAAGGAAAGAAAAAATGGTCGTATTTTTATTTTAATATTTGAAACGACATTGTCATATTTTATCGGTATTATGTCATGCTCCAAAATTCTGACTCGATTTATATTATTTATCATTCTCATCTAGTACAACTCTATGCAACCAACTATCCTCACTGTCACTCACACAATCAATCACCTAAGGTCAATGGTTGAGAGAGATGCAGATAGGAATGATATCTTAGTCTGCATTGACTCCCTAAAACTACAGTTAAAAAATAGTGAAAAACAGTAGAAAGACATTCTCTCTCAGCTGAGCTAATTGAGGGCAGAAAACAAGAAGATAAAACAAAAATCAAAAGCCTTGGGAAAAGCCATCGGGGAGAGAGAAAAGGATTATTAGGATTTGAAAGGATAACTCAAAATCAGAAATGCTATTTGCCGCAAAAAATCAGAGCAACTGCTGAGCGTTTCAGACTGGACCATCAACAAAGATTCCAAAAGCACACCTCCGCAAATTTAAAAGGCAAATTAAGGTATTCAATGCTAATTTTTGAACTGGCAACTTTTTCAGGATGTAAAGCAGGAAAACAATCAATTAACTACCAAAATATCACATTTGCAGAGAATTTATGAAGAGGAGTGCAACTAAAGTAATGCTAAACAATTTTATATCGAGGAACTCCTCCAATCCCTTGACAAGGAAATTGTGCTGTAAGACCCTTTAATAAATCCAGAAAATATTTTGTAGCATATTAAAGTGCATGATAACTAGACTATTGATGCTGATTAACTCAAGGAGGATGATTACTAGATTCCTACAACGCTTGAGAAAACAGACAGTAGAGACACTGAAGACAGTGAAAGCCAGGAATCATAAAGCATGGAAGTCTAGTGTATTGTAGAAAATCAACTTTCTTGGTTGGATACAATTTGGCAGAAATCAAGCCAACTCTGCAATTTAATATTAGGGAATGAATGATATTTTATATACTTAATCTACATCATTTATCTTGTTGTACGTCTTGAAAGTAGTTTATCATGTCCTAGATCATCTGCTTGGTAAGATCATGCCTATAGTCTCCTAATAATTTGCCTAATGTGCCAGCCCAAACATTCATTTGGCAGAGGTAGCTCTCTGACCCTACGACAATCAGTTTACTTTTTGCTCGAGTTAAAGCAACATTCAGTCTCCTTGGATTTTCAATGAGCTCATCATTACCTTTCTCGATGAGCAGAATGATAGCCTCCTTGTCGATTCCCTGACTCTTATCTATGGTAAGCACTGATCCGCGATTATCTTCAAGACATCCTTTTTTTTGCAGCAATTTAGTAATTTTATTGACGGAAATATTGTAAGCAGTGATGATTGAAATCGAGTTTGAGTTAGAAGCTACTTAAAGAGAGCATAGTGTGTAATATACAAAAGCAGTAAGCTATGTTTAAATAACTTTCCGAATTTAGGGTTATTTCTACAAATATTTTTTGGTCAGAGCATTGATAATAGGATCATAATTTATAAACACGATTGCATTTTGAGGATTGATAATTTATTGAAAAGAATGAGGCACCAAAGTCTGCCAATTATTGCAAAGCTTTATGACTTTATCCTTGATTGTATCATTGGCTAACTCCAATTCGTTATCATAAACTAATTTATTTGACAAAGCCATGATCTTTGAATTCATTCTATATTGTTTTTTAAGAGCCACTGTATTTTTAGGATATTGTTTGCAAAGCCTTTCAAAAAGACTCAACCACATACCCTGCTTAAAAGCTTATTTTGATTTAATAACTGGTTGTAGTTGTTTATAGTCACCAATTAAAATGAATTTACTAGCTTTTAGCAAAGCTTAAATGCAGAGTGGCTATAAACACTGAGAAGCTTCATCAAGAATAACCACATCAAAGCTGGTGGGTAGATGATGGATAAACAAGGATGAAAGGGTTACAAACCATATTTATTTTTTGGAAAAGAACTATTTGTAGTCTTACAGAGTCTTAAATTATTGTTTTTTAGAGGTGAAATCCTTTAAGGCAAGTGAGCTCGAATACTGAGAACCTTCTCTTATAATAATTTCTTTGGGAACAAGTTGGGATTGGACCAAACGCTCCAGGATGTTGTCTAGGGATCTATTTGTAAAAGTTGTGATCAGAATCTTTTTGCCTAATTTGCTAAATTTTTGGATCATACGGATTATCAGTTCAGTCTTACCAGTACCGGGCATTCCCTCCACCAGACAAAACTTATCTGCTCTCACTGACTGTTTGTAGGCCATGATCTGATCTTAGTTTAATCCCTACAATTCTTTCTTCTATATTCTAATTTTGCCTACTGATTCACTCTACAGATCAATCACTTATTTTTGTTAACTTTAAAGGAGTATATCTTTGATTGGGGATTTGCTCTCGATAAGATTGATTACTGTGTTTCGCATGGTTGCGAAGAATTGAGTTTGGAAAGTCTCAATTTCCACATCATTCTCATGTTAATTATCGAGAAAAAACAGTAGTTTGGCTTTGTTAAGGTCAATTTATGTATTATTAGTCTCGATAAGCAGAGTAAATATAAGAGTTGTTAGGTTGATAGACTGCTAGACTACTTTGCACCCCTCAATGAAGTTTAGAGTGGAAATAAATACTCTTAGTTTTTGGGATATTTTGTAGTAATTGTCAAACACATCAAGCTCAGCTATCGATTTGCATTGATGAGTAATTTAAAGTCTTACTTTTCCAGACGGATCAGTCAAGTGATTTGTGAGTTGGCAAAGTTGTTCATAAGCGAGTTTGAAATGAGAAATGCCCATCTTCCAGTAGTTAGTGTTGAATTTTTTTTCTTACAATTATTCTAAATGGATAAGCTTCATCCAATGACAAAAATAATTAATCTCTGCTTGAGAATACGCAGCAACACTAGCTTTAATCGTGGGGTAATATTTGGATGGTAGTTCTATGTTTGATTTATGTTTTCCTTATTTTTCCAATTGAGTAAAGGACTGTTAGCAAATGGTGGAAAGTTCACAGAAATTGCATTGCATAAAACCCTAAGAAAATGTTGGTAGAACTATCTTAGGTTGCTGATAAAGTTTAACAAGGTTGAGGGCAATTTGATTTCTGTGAATAACTATAATTTCATAGGCTGAGACAGGGTCCTCCTAGCGGTAATACTTTAAATTTGAATTCGAATAATATAGTAGTCCTATAACTGCTTTTTTGTACTTCTCCCTAACGAGAATGTTATATATTTAGGTTTGCCTTCGATGGGCATCGCTGACCCGCTTACCAGTCTTGAGTTACATTGGTATAAAAACTCCCTCTGATTTTCCAGTATTTTTATTAATGAGATCACCGTACAAGAGCAAATCAATTTTCCCTTTCAATCCAAAGAAGTTGCTGCGAAACATGCCTTCACTCGAAACTATCTTCTCGATCTTCAGATAGATCTTTTTACTACGATCCACCTCTAGCTCTTACCTTTTCTCAATATTGTTGTGAAAAAAGCTCACAATATTGTTTAAACCTTCCTAGCAAGCAGTGATAAATTTTTCAAAAGAACTATCGATTAAATACATATCGTATAGCATGGAATTGTACAGTTTTTTATGGACCAGCTCTTTATCCTTGAAGTAGTCTTCAACAGTAAAGACTTTACCAGCGAGCCACTAAAGCATTCGGTGACATGTATTGCCATATATCATGGCCTAATTTACATCTTTATCGGATTGGATGTAATTGCTGAGAGTAATTCTTCGTTTGCAGTCGATCCAGGAGCAAATATAGGTCGGATACAACTGATTGTGTGGGTCCAGAATCAAATAGGGATGATCAAGAATATTCATTGAATTGTTTCGAAGCTGACGCTTTAAAATAACAACATACTTGTCATCTTATAGTGGCACAAGCCGATTTGGAATTTTACTTTTTATCCTACTCTCTTTCTTTAAGATCATAAATTCATAGAAATCCCGAGGGAGGTAAAGATTTGCATGAAGGCCCTCAAACACATCATATCCATTTTTACCTATCATCACTATCACTACTCTTTCGGTTAGATCAAAACATTTGCAAATGCCTTCATCTTCCAATCCATACAGTTTCCTTTCTTCGTTGGAGCAATCATGAGGATTCCTAATCTTACCACACACCATATGTGGATTGTACTCGGCTAATTCTTGAGGATCAGGGGGAGGTAATTATTCAGACTCATCTTAAAATTTATCGCTTTCTCTAAGGATTTTTTCATACATGGAGTTCATGACTGGATCATCACGGTATTTTACTGTCTTCTTGCCATCTTCCTCTTTGAGGATTTTTTTGGGAGGAAGATTACTTTGAGTTTTGGATTTTGTCTCTAGAAATAGTCTCAATGGAAAGCTATCAGAATCGCTATCGCTGTCATCTTTTTGAGTGCTTCCTTTCATTTTGCTTTTATAAAAATACTTCAAATTATAAAGAACCGCCAGTGCTATTATAAAAATAATTGAGGCTTATTAAATTGTAAAAAACCTCTTGTCTATAATTTGATTGATGTGATATACATCCAATTTCACTCTTTTAAGAAAAGACTGCATTATTTGTCAATAACTATAAAGAAAAGAAAAATGTATTTCCAAATAATTCATGCCAGATTGATGAAAATTTATTAATTTTCGAGTGGATAAAAATCAAAGTGGAATTGGCAAAAAATAAAACGACCAAAAATTTCAAGGTTTTATGTTGAATAGAAAAATAAATATAGTATAACTTATTAGTTAATTATTTCGGAAGTTTTATTTGGACGCAATTAAGATGAAAAAAGAAATGAAAAACTAAGTTAATTCCAATGACTAAATCATATTCTAAAGCCACATAGAGCACATTCCTTTTTAGAGAAAATAGGTTCAATATTGTGAAGTTAACAGAGTTATTGAACTCCCAAAACGAAAGGAAATCGTTGAATATGTATAGGTTGAGAGATTAGATTCTCAAAAAAGAATAGTTGTGGAAAAAATTCCGAGAAATGCAGAAGTGATAGAATATGAGGTGGAACACATCGTTGAAAAAGTTCCTCAAGAAAGAATCATTCAAGAAATTTATTTAGTTGAATATAAAAGTTGCTCTCGCGCAGTCCTTGACAAATTAAGGCTTTCTGGACACAAATAGAAGACCGCAGCTATTATAAAAAACCAAGATGACATTGAGGAAATTAAGAAAAGTAAGGAAGTTTTATCGTAAGACCTCGCCCAGCAACTAAAGGAGTATATGGAGAAGAATAACAAGTTAATCTTACAGCTCCAAGAAGAAATCAAAATTCTAAAGAATAAAGTGAATGAAATTGACGCTAAATTATCCAGTCTTAAGTTGCTTTAAAAGTACCTGATGCCAAAAATTAAAATTAAAGAGAAACTGTCTGACTTGAAAAAGAAGAATTAGCCTCAGTTCATTTACATCAGATGCCTTCACAGATCCCTAAACTCTTTCTTTCAAAGCGTCCTCCTATCCAAATCAAACTATTTGCAGGTGAATAATCCTCACGAATACACTAATGTCAAAAAGATTGCTTCAAAAATATCCTAATTTGTTGAAGATATTCCAGTTGTAAGTACAATATTCAGTGTGACCTCAACAAGTTTAACCTTCGTGCTTGAGGCTAAAGAGTAATTAAAACTCGAAGAAACAAAAGCAAAAGTGGAGAAATTAGTTTCAGTGTCATCCGGAGACGAGATTGATGAAGATACCTAAAAACTGAGCATATCTATTTTGGATTCGCTGATTAAGATTTCAAGTATAGATTAAAAAATGTAAGAAATGAAAACAGCAACGTAAAATCCTAAAAATTTCTAATCGTATCGCGATTTAAGCTGGATCGAGTAATTTAGCGAGGTGTATGATTCACTCCGAGCTGCAATTGCAAGAGGAAATAAATCCAAATCGTAGCCTGAATTAACTTCGCTTTATGCAGATTGGGACTATGCTAAGATAATGAAATGCTTATTCGATTTAGATGAATCCAAGATCAATAATTTACATGATCTCCTTTCTCAAGCACTAGATCCATCACTGCAGAAGCAGTTGACATAATCATAGCAAACGAAAAAAGACTGCTGCTAGTGCGCTTTGATGTGATCTGATTACAATTTGATTTGCATGACATCTTTTTAATTATTCTGAAGCTTAATAAGCAATTATTTATTGCAAACTGTACTCTCCTAAGGATACTTAAAATAAAATTTTCGATATGTTATTCTTATTTCTTCATTCTATGCTTTTTCACTATGCTAAAAGTCTTTCCAGCATATGTTACTGATTTTTTTTAATTTTAACCTTTTTAGAATTTGAAAATAGGCACTCTTACCTTCGATCCTGCATGTTTCTCATAGCGAACTTTCTTTTGGAAGAAAGTCTCAGGATTATAAATATCAGTCTTCAATTAATGTTCTCTACGAAATATCCTTCTATAAGAATTATTGTATCATGTGATAGTATCGGATTAATAATTAATTCAGCAAAAGTTTCGTCTATCAACGAGAGATTTCATAATTTGCAAATTGTTTTACAATCATTTCAGCTTTGGTTTGACATCAAAATTAAAGATACCCGTGGGAATAGAGAGAGTGCAGCAAGCATTGGGAATATCGACAATTCCACTGATTCTTCCTTCCACTGGAGCGCAACTTAGCAATAAATATACCTGCTCAGGAGTATACCCGAAATTCTTCAAATAGTTTATTGCGTTGAGGCAAGCCATTCTGTATGATATATGTGGGTCCAAGTAAAATTGTTTTCCATTTTCATCTACGCTGATCCCCTCAAAAGTAAGCCAGTCTGAGTAATGTGGTCCGAATGGACCAGGATTAAAAATGGGATTCTTAACTTCATATTTTTTTACTCCATCTTTGATGATATTAATTTTCATATCCATCCATCCTGCCATCTCAATACCTCCGCAAAAGCTAATTTCTCCATCTCCTTGAGAAAAGTGAATATCTCCCACAGAAACCAATCCACCTTTGACGTACACTGGCAAATACACTTTAGAACCAATAGACAGGTTTTTAATATCACAATTTCCTCCATGCTCTCGTGGAGGAATTGTTCTTGCTCCTTCTCTTTTCACTTTTTAAGCTGCTTCTCCTTACAATTTCCCAACCCAAGCTCCTTTTTGATTGGGCAGCTATGCCAAAGGCGGAACTCTGTTTGGATGGGTTTCCACAAGTTTGGACTCTCTATCGTTCCACTCCTTTAGAAGTTAATGAGATGGGGCAGTTCCAATTATTCCAGGATGAAGCATGCCTGCAAGTTTAACGTTTGGAATGTGTCTGGATGTCGCAAATTTTCCCTAAAAATCCCAAATTGCCTTGTGTGCTTTTGGGAAGTGATCAGTAAGGAATCCACCTCCATTCTCTCTTGCAAATATACCAGTAAATCCCCATAAAGAATCTCTAAGAGCTCCGATGTCAAGCAACTCAACTTCCAGAAGGTCCCCTGGCTCTGCACCTTCTACATGAATGGGGCCACTTAGATAATGAACTTGGGTCAGGTCCACTGTTTCCACATCCTTGGGATCATCATCGTTGTGAATTTGACCTCCTGTCCAGTCTATGCATTCCATGTGAAAAACTTCGCCAGGAGCCACAGTCCCTACAGCAGGGATATCAGGATGCCATCGGTTGTGCAGGGGAACAGGTTGTTCCAAGGCTGATTTAGTCATATCAACCTTTACGATTGTTCGAGCTTCTTTTTTGTTGGGCATCATTTTTGTACTTATTTTAATATATCTTATTGTAAATTCAGTAATAGATATCAATTGCAATTCAGTAATATCATTTGATTAATTAATTAGGAAATTGTCAAAATGTACACAATGTGTATTTGTAATTGCAGGGATTAATTATTAGCAACCTGCTTGATCATAAGGTTTGAAATTATTGTCTTTGCAACAAATATTTCGATTTTATTTCTTTTTCTTTTGATTCGTATTATTAATAGAATAGGAGAAGTCGTAATAATAATATTTCTGCTATTGCTGACATAAAGATTATTAATCGATTATTTGTATCAATTGATACGCATCGTTTAATAATGTTAATTTATATTTTGTAATGTATTCTGATAGATTAAAAATACAATTTATTGTTCCTACTTTTAAGAAAAGAATCTCGGCTTAATCTAAT
>Ga0302186_10000239_pt1 | contig 51037 bp, 41 predicted proteins | sample II_Bog_E1_2_FD_198782 | JGI IMG/M metagenome (GOLD analysis project Ga0302186, IMG submission 198782) | Peat permafrost microbial communities from Stordalen Mire near Abisko, Sweden - II_Bog_E1_1 | ecosystem: Environmental > Terrestrial > Soil > Wetlands > Peat | place: Sweden: Abisko...
AATTGCCGACTCCAACCCCTTTGAGGACCAGTACGACCGAATAATGCGATGGTTCGAAAGTATTGGTGTCAAAAAAGGCGACCCCTAAGAATTAATTTGTGACTAGTAAGACAAACACAAAAGGGAGCTCGCTCTGCGCAGTTTAACCCATATCGGCAACTCCAACTCAATCTCCCGGCGTAGTAAAAATGTAAGCATGCTGCACATAAATCTGGACTTTAAACATGAAATATCGCCGTAGTCCATCCACCAATGATACTATCATACTTAGTTTATTGTAATTAAAGATTGAATTAGAAATGGAATGGGTTTTGTTCAAGGGTATTTAAAAAGAGAGTCTATGAAAGAGCTTGCAAAAATATTGCAGAGCTCTACCATAATTAAGGTTTAATTGGTAGGCTCTAAGAATAATTAATTTAAAAGCTATTTTCGATCATATTTTGTTACATGTCTCAGTTGTACTCCTTTAATATATAGTCTATTCGCTTATCGCTCAAGATTTAGGTTTGTAAATAATTGTGGAAAAGTACTGTCGTCGATGCGTTTTCAGCCGAACAGTAGATTCTTACTGCTAGTTAGGAGAAAAAGGAAGGTATATGCCACACGCAGCATAGCCCTGCATAATAAAGCAGACTCACTCCTCCTGTTGCAGCCATCACTATTGGTGGCTTATTCGATCGAGTTAGATATACGGCTGTTTTTATTATTTTTTGTCGCAACAAAAAGGTATTATATCCAGCGAGTGCGAATGCAGCGTAGCTACCAAAGTGCTGTCTGGTGAGTAGATAGGTCGGTTCTTCAGTACTATTCACAAGCAAATAATGCTTGAATATGCTAAAGAAATCCTTGATGTCCGTGAAAGTCTGAGATTAATTGCTCATTAAATTATATATCTGATAAATCAAGATTAAATCCAAAATGCCTGCATGCGAATCCTTAAGTATGCTATTCCTTTGATAGATCATCTAATAAATTATTAACAAAAGATGGATCATTTGCGAAGAGATAGCTTCTGGCTACTATAGATACTATGCAGGAAACTGTAATTGTCCAGAATTTATGTGGCTGTGGGGCGGTTCTTTAATAGGACACACTCGCTCACACAAGCCACCATTTCAGGTGAAAATCCGTTTTGGCTGGCAATGCGTAAAAGCATTTAGATGTAATAGTAGTCAATTTCATGTGTTTTGAGTTTGTAAGCAGCCAGTGGATTTATCAAAGTCATCGCATAGAGACACACCAGCCCAATCGAAAATGTGTCAGATACGAAATGGTTGTAGAGGGGGAAAGTTCTGCGTTCGGAGACGTTGGCCAAGACTTATGGAGAGCAATAGCTGGCCTGTTATAGAGCGCGATAGTAGCCTAAATGAGAAGGGATATACCGTGTTTCAAAGGATTGAAATAAGCTGAATCATAAATTTTGTACCTATCTATCACTAACTTTACCTGCGCTGTCCTCTCTCATCCAAGTATATGAATTGAGGAAAGATATCTCCGTGATACGTTTAGCGTTAATTTATAAATTTTACTGCCTACAGCAAACAACTCAGTAGCAGTCGAACTAATTATGGAGTCAATTACCTTATATTTCAGGGAAGGGCTAGCTTCTGCGATCGAAAATTGTCTGCAGAGTTTGTGGTAGGTATTAGAAGTATACATGAAACGCCTTGGTTGTGGCGCAGAGCGATTCCTGTTGGGTTTCTATCTTTATCATAGAGATGAGATAGGGGCAATCGTTGTTACTGTTTCTTAGTTTGCTCATGAACTCATCCTCAGTATCTGCCTCTAGAATAAACTCGTAAAGGGCCTTGATCACATCCTGCTGAGTGATTTCGTCAAAGAATAGTTGAACTTCGCCAAAGTGATAGAGTTAAACCCACCCCTTTTATTTAAACCGTTCGTAGTGAGGTCGACAATTGGACTCGCTTGATTCTGTGGTTCCCATAACTATCGCTAATATATTTTATGGCTGTTTATGTTATTTAAATTAAAGAGGTTTGACTTGATTTGAAAATTTATAAAAGGACAGTCACCTAACCTCCTACCATTTTAATTATCCTTTCGGCTCAATAAAAGGATCTGAATCTATACTTATTCTTTACGCCTATTCATGAAAAAGGCATCACTATTAAAATGATCATATTATTGATCTCCCTCCCAAACTTTTTTGTGTAGGTCTTCAATAAAAAGTCAATGATATTTATAGTTGTGATCTTTAAACCATCTTGATATAAATTTTAATTTGAATATCAAAGTCATTCAATGAGTGTGAAAGATAATAACAGGATATTTTGTCCAATTCGACTCCTCTTCTTTATAATCTTGCTGTGCCAAGTGGTCTCCACAAGTGGGTGCCTCTCAGTAACTGGAATCGCCAATAAAATGATCAATCAAATAAACTTGTACAAGCTCACCATAACTGATTCCAATCTATCTAATAACTCTGGAACTGTACGCTTTTCTTTCTTGCCCAGCTTTGAGCTGACAAATAACAACTATACTACTAGCTGCATAACTTCCACCAGCATTCAGTTGAACTGCACCATCAATTCACAATATTTGATGTTCAACTGGAACCCCTCCTTTGGTATGGCAAACACTACCTCATTAATTCTTTTGGTCAATATAAGCAATCCGCCATTCAGTGGAACTTTCGAACTGGTCTATTAATTTTTTAATGCAAGAACTCAATTAACCAACTATGTCGGATTTGTGGGAAAAATTTAGCCTGCAAATTTGAACTCCGTGGAATGCTCCTTTTAAGCGAAAAGTGTTGGTACTCCCACCAACTTGACAATTAATTTTACTACCAACAATGTTATTCCTGCTGGAGGATCGCTAAGTTTCCAGTCAGATGGTTTTAGCATGGCCAATAGTAGCACCATAGTCATCATTGTTGTGAATGGAAGCTCTTATATTAATGCTTTGGCCACTACAGGGTCTTACACTGCTGGAGTGTATTACTTTAATCAGTTATTTAGCTTGGATGTTGCTGCAGGAACTAATTTTTATTTAATTATTCCTTCAATGATGACTCCTCCAGATTCATCATTCTTTCTTTATAGCATCTCTGTAGCTACTCATTATAATACAGTGACTTCAGTCATTGACAACTCCAAAGGAGGCGTATCGATTGTTAGTTAGCCCCTTTCTATGTAATGTTATAATTTAACTAACTCCCCTGTGATTATTGGAGCCTTAAATCCTTTGATATTGGTTTTCGCTGTCCCGACTGCTGTAAATTTCACCACTGATACTCTTTAAATTGGGTTACCCTCTGAATCTATAGCTGCTCGATTCCGTTGCCAGAATAGTTCACTTGCTACCAATGACACAAGTTATCCCATAAAAATTAAAAGTATTTCAAGCGAAGGAACCATTTAATGCAATGGATTCTCATCACAAAATATGATAGCTACAAATCAAACTTTCACAATAAATACTGGACTGATGTATCAGGCATTTGCCAGCGGATCTAATAGTCTTTACATTTCACTAAAAAGACCCAACTGCTTCATGGCTTATGCAAGTGCAGTTGTTTCTCTCCCTTCAACTATCGCCGGTAGTCTGATGAATATTTCTGTAATTCCATCAATCAGTACTATACAGGCGATTGCATCCTATACGTTTAGTTTCACCACCACAAATTTATTAAGTGAAGGAGCTGCGCTGCTCATTACCTTTTCAGGAGGTATTATCCCATCATTATACAATTGCAGTATTAATATCAGTGCAGGGCTAACTCCAGCAGCGACTTGTTTTGCTAGCTCGAGTACACAGATCACCATTTCTGATTTGGCAAGCAATATGACTATTATCGGAGGGACTACCATCATTTTTTCGATAGATTATATTCAAAATCCTTAGATACCTGGCAATCAGTCAGTTCTTTTGCAAACTTATTACTCTAATATTCAAAATGGCCTAGTCGACCAAAACACTTTTTCTAACTTTTATTTCTTCAAACGTTTAAATATCACCAGATCTAACAATATTAACTCTGCTTTGAGCAATTATACAGTCAATTATCAGGCAATCAAAACAATTCCAGCGGGGCAGATATATCATCTAGAGTTGCCATACAATCCCAACCCTTCGCAGATAACAGTGAGTTATGCTGTTTACAGCACTGATAGAACTAAAGTAATAGAAACTGGTAATGTATCATCAACAACGGATTTTAGTTTGCAGAATCAATGCCAAAAATGCTGGATGACTATAAACTATAGTTCTGTAACAAATTACTACTCCTTCAAGCCAATGCCTGTCACTTTTTCTATAGTTAATATTGAAAATAATAAGCCCATCTATTTTGCTAATACGGCTGAAGGGGCAAGCTATATTTAATTCTTTGATACTACTCAAGACATTATTACAGCTGGCAGCTTAGCTACATACTATATAAATTTCACCTGCAATACTATTTGCAAATTTATGTAATACATAACTATTGACATCCTCAGCGACTATGAGAAACCTTTTAATGACAAGACTTGGTGCCCAATTACAGGTAGTGTTGTTAGCAATCCATGGTTGTGTTCCTCCGATCCAAACAATAAGACTTTAATTTTAACGATAGTGTTCGCCTCTAACTACTAAACAATAAATAATGAGACTCTATATATTTCCGACATGCTATCTGCTCGCTCAGTAGGCAAAACAATTACAGCATTGGTGAGGACATACCAGAATGACTATACAAGTCTGTATAATATAAGTGAAACCAATTTTACTTTTAAACCACCCTCACTTCCGAATGCAATTAAATCCATTAATATGGCAATATAAGGCTTTCCTTTTTTGAATGCCTCTTCCGCATTCACGTTGTCTATCACTCCCAAAACATATTTGTAGCCTGGAGACTATTTAATGTTAACAATACCGCCTTAATATGCTGTCATTAATACAAGCCAGTCTAATATGACCATATGTTCGAATGAAAAATTGATGTGCTCCTATGTGAATTCTACTTCGAGTATTCTTGTCAAGTAGAAAACCGTAGGCTCTGTTTTGAATAACACTTCTTGCCTAAATGTAAGCATAAACAGTAATTTTATTATATTTCCATCTTCATCAACCCGTTTCACACCATGGCTGGTCTCTACTTTCGACATAAACAGCTTGCCGATGGGAACCACTCAATCTTCCACAATTAATTCCACTTCCACCAAATTGTGCGATGCAACCTGTTAATCATGTTCATATATGGCGACTAATTGCACGAGCTGCGGTAGTTTTCCTAATTATTATTAAACATTAATGTTTAATAACAGTTGTTTTTCGGAATGCCCAAAGGGAACTTTCATGAATACATAAACTACTTGCACTCCCTGTATTCAAGGAAATTGTATAGCATGCACTAACGGTCTTGCTCTTTTAAATAGTTCTTGTGTTGCTGACTGTGGGAAATACTATTTTAATAGTTCAAACATTTGTGTGTCATGCCCTGATGGCTGCATAGCTTGTGTTTCAACGTCAATATGCATTGGCTGTGACTCTAACCTTATGGCCGTTAATGGTGTTTGCATGAAAAATTGCCCTTCAGCTATGGCTAAAGTAATGGTTAATAACACATATCGATGTTAGTCTTGCAGCATTAATTGTATAGCATGCGCAAACAGTTCATTTTGTACTCAATGTGCTTCGCCATACTTGATAAATATAAATTCAACCTCACAATCTTGCGTTGCAAACTGTTCATCCTCGCAAGTGCAATATAATCAGTCATGCCTCTATTCATGTCCTCTTGGATTAAACAATCTAAAAGGATTCTGCCAAGCTATGAGTGTTGCAAGCTCCTCTCATTCATCAGCGAGTTCTTCTGTAATTCCGTTGCCTTTGACAATCATTTTACTTGCTCTGATTGGCGTCTGCATTTTCTCCAAAATAAACTACTCCAAAACAATCTTTCCTGCAGCTCTCTGCTCATTCAATGGTTTAGTATAGTCTGCATCTTGGATTATTTTTACTATAATCCTTGGAGTTGATCAGTCAGCGATGAATTCCTCAGGTGTGTTGACTCTCATCATCATATCACTTGCAATGGCTATTAGTTTAGGCTTAAATATCATAAGCTTTATCTTATTCATGAAGCATATCTGGCGAGATTAAAAATTTAAAAAACACCTCAAGAAACTGAGTAATAAAGAATAAAAGGGGCTCTGTGCTGCATATACTACTTTGGCATTGTCTCTAATATTTTCTCACAAGTATCTAGAAGTATTTTTTGCCAATCTATTCTAACTAGATTTTTTGATATTCAAAGTAAATAACGTATTAAAACTAAATCCGCAAAACTATATTCGATATGCCTCTGTTTTGCCTTCCTTGTTGGCCATTACAGCTGCAGTAATGGCTTCCCTTAAAACATCACAATAGGTACAGAATAAGCTCTTTATGGAATCTATTGATCTGATAGTAATTACATCTTGTTCATTGATTAATTCATGTTGGGTCACTTTTCGCAAACCAGAAGACTATTAGAATTTAATTTCAGATAAAACTCTTTCTGATGGCCAACCTCAGCATATTGAAGTAGGCTCTTAGCAATGCTCAAAGGAGAATGGATTAAATGCTTTGCCAAATAAGGCTAATAAATCTCCATAAAAAGGAGGAATCGTAAATTTAGATATGATAGACGATAAAAACATAGCTCTTGTTAATCCAATTATAAAAACAGAAGAAGATATTAATGTAACAAATCTTACAAATGCCGCTCTAAATTAAAAAGAGTAATTTGCTGACGATGAGCTCAAGGAAACTAGGGTTACTGCCCAGGTCGCTTGTAGTTACGTCAAAAAAAAATTACCTGAGGGCTTCAAGGAAAAAGATATCGACCCTATTGTTAAAATCCAAAAGACAATAAAGAGTAAGAAACGACATCAGAAGCAATTGAGTCAGTTAAAACAAAAAAATGCAGATCCTGAAAAAGAGGAGCTTAAGCATAGTATAGAATCTAAGTTAAGTCCTCAAGAAATGATGACAGCTAAAGTGTTGAAGTAGGCCCACTAAATAAAAATTAATGACATACTAGCCTAGAATTAAATCTATAATATGAATTCCTCAACATTCATATCTGAAACTGCTAGAGATCAAGCTGTAGTTGAAAAGATTAATACCCTCTTAAGCATAGCAGACAATTAAATCTTGAAAATGTCTAAGACTGATGCTTCTCTCATCAATAAAATCAAAAAAGCTGCTTAAATTCTTGATTCTCAAGGGATATAAATCTAAACATTTCTCAAGTATTTGGACATCCTAGAGGAAGAGGAGCATACTCAGCAAAGGTAAAACATCAATGGCAACTCTTCTCCTTATGGGCGTTCTTAAAAAACTGATAGAAAAAAGAATATAAACAGTCCTGAGGACCGGTAAAAGAAATATAGTCAGCATGGACGCAGTGTCCGTTAGAATGAGATAATTTCTTAATAAGGAGAAGATAATAATGATAACGAAGGCTCAGATCCCATTACTCACGATTTTATCCGGAGTCCCCTTTACAAGCAATAAATAGATTTTTAACATAGCGAAATTTAAGAGTTTAATAATATTACAGGGGCAAAGAGAAATCCAAATGTTTATGATTAAGGCGTGAGTGTCTCCATCCCCAAATCAGCAACAAGCTATTACACCACTAACAATAGATGGTAAGGTTCAGATTATGAGCAAGGCATGTAGTAAGAATTTCAACCCGGATCACTGTTAAAGGAAGGACGTAATGAAGAATAACCCTTTAACAATTTACGCTTGCCTCATTCCGCACTTAAAAGAATCAGGATTCCTCTTTAGACTTAAAAGATATAATCAAAAAATGCGAAAGCGAACATTGGGAACATTTAATGTCTTTAAACGCATCGGAATGATCAGTAGACCTAAAAAGCATAGATCATGCATGGAACTCCTGGCCATTTTTATCATGATTAGTACACAATTAAAAGCTAAAATACTGATGACATTCCTTCTAAACCCTTAGTTTCTCACCAAGAATCGAATAGCAATGAACTAAATAATTATGCTGAGTAGTAGATAGAGGCTTCTATTAATATGCCAGAGACTTACGAAGGAGAAAACAATTAATTCGAAAGAATAAAGCCCATCTCTATCATTATGAGTCAATACACACATCAAGGAAATCATTTGAAAAACGCATAAGTAAAATAATAAGCTATGATATAAGGCTGCAAATTACCGAAGATATAAAAGAGATTTAATCTGGCCAATGATAAGGAAGACAATAAACATTTAAATTTAGTATTGCGGAAGCAAAAAAAGAGTACTCCGTAGCATCTCCCCTCTATTTCCTGAAAGATATCATGATTATAAAAATAGGTTTATTTTGACTAGTATTTTGCCAATTATAAGAGGATCTCTCCATTTTATCCTATTGGATCTATTTAATAGCCCTTATCTCTCTTGTAATTATTACTTATAAATATTTTGCTTTACTTTGTCCTCGGTTATCAATTATTTTGACTGTATAACTGATTATTTTCGAATGCTGACATTGACTGAAAACTCACTCGGTCATGCTCTATTTTACTCAATAAAAAGAGAAGATTACGACCATGCTGAATATTTGCTCACTTTGGATCCACCAGTCACCACAAGTTACTTCATTGCTCAAGACCGCATTGCGTATACCCCCAGTACCCCTCTTTAAACATAGATCTACTAGCAGGTAAAATAGCGAACGTGATAAAGAAATATGGAGTTGGACATGCTAAATCTCAACAAATGCTAAGGATATTGGATTATTTTATCGCCAAAAAGTGCGACTGGAGATGTCACTGCATACCAAAGAATCCTCATTATTGTGCTGTGTCTTAAATCCTTAAGTATTTGCCCTTCAATCGAAACAAAGGTAAATCGCTAATAAACTAGACTTGCTTATTGAGGAAAACCTGCTTTTGCTAAAATTACTTTACAATGGAGCCACATTCATTAACCTGAACAACTCCAAAGAGTAAATATGGATAGGAATTAAAGAGTTGAATGCTTATATCTAAACGAAGAAGAATTAGGCAGTGGAATTGATAAAAATGAACAGGCATGGAAAGGCTTGTCTCAACCGCCATGGAAAGTGCAGTTAAAACTCTAAAGTCAAACTGTCCGACCTCTGATTTTCGCCTACCTTAATATCATTTTTAGATAACTTATGAAGGATATCATGAATTGAGATTTGAATCTAAAAGATGATAAATTAATAATAGGAATCATTAACTATTTGCGATGGCCAACGAATCCCTTATTGACGAAATCAATTAACTCAAGGAAAAACTGAACCAAACAGAAATAGAGTTCGAAAAGTACTCATTGCAGTCATACTAGTTACAAAAAAGAGGCCAAGGAAATGGAAGATTTTCTTGAGGAGGAGACAACCAAAAAATAGGGAGAAATTCGTAAACTCAAATAAGAATCGATCTTAAAATAAAAGAATTTCAAATTACTTAAAGTAGAAGTCACGCAGCTACTCTCAGAAACTGCGAGTCTCAAGGTATACCTTACGAAACATAGGGACAATTGGCTCACAATGGAAGTAATGCAAATCAAAGTAGCGCAAATCAATAAAACAGTTAAGCATTGAGCAAGTTGAAGGATGAAAATGTTAGTTTAAAAAATACTAATAGTCAATTAAGCAGGGATCTGCTGAAACAAAAATAGTCTTTATGGCAATTGTAAAAGTAAAAAAAGGAGCTCGATCAGCAATGGCAAACAAGATTTAAGAAGCTTACAGAGCAAGAAGATGAGAATGCGATTTATATTCAACGTCTTTAAGCTGACAAAAATAATCTCATGGAGCAACTCGCCGAAGCCCAAGCAAAGAAGAATTTACTCAATCAAACAAAAACTTAATCATTATTCCTATAGCGGAAAAATAGCAAAAAATAACTTGGATTCAACAGAGAAACCTTTGATCGAGAGAGAGACAGATACGAATAAAGAATAAGAAGATTGGAGGATCAAAATAATAGGAATGAAAAACAACTAAAAGAACAGAAATTTAAAATGTAGGCTCTAATAGAAGAGAAAGAACAATTACAGCATAAACAGAATAATCGTAACTCTCGTGCAACTTTGGTTCCTTCGCCATCAGTATTAAAGCTTGCTATTGCGAAAGAGGAGAGCTAATGGGACAGTGCTAGAATGAGTTATTCATGCCTACTGTTGACGAAATATCATTACGTCAGTCCTTTCCTATAAATTCACGAGGACAAAAACGTAATATAGATTTACAAATCAACCCGAACAGGCTGTTTTTAAAAGTCAATGGGAAGCACCAAGCATAAATTTGACGAGATTGGATTCGAAGATGAGGATATACTGAACCCCCTCATCTAAAAAATAACAGATATTTAGTAGACCAGCCATCACTCAATCATAATATACGGAGTCAAAAGTAAGTATTATTTCATTCAGAATCAAGTAAAAAATATTTAATGGCTAAGATTTTGGTCAAACTCAAGAAATTCTTAATTCAGAAATTGGAATAGTCTGAAGAACATTTCGAATCGGTTTTTCTAAAACGGTCTTCAGAATAAGACAAGAATTTTACATTTAAAGCCACAAGCAAAGAGACTGTTATATAGGCCATCAACATGGTCATAGCACTTGGCCAGAAAAAAGAAAAAAAGAACGACAAATATATTGTATCCAGTCCCAGGAGGGCTCTATCCAAACCAAAAGTAAGGTATTTCAGTATTAGCGTTGACGATTTTAGTTTGGAGGTCGGAACATCTAGTTTCACTAACTTGGTTTTTAGAGACAAGGCTAGTTCCAGCAATATGCTTAACAACATTTTTTACACTAAACTGCCTGATATTTTACAATCCATCATTTCTCAAAAACACCTCATCCTAGTCATCAACCCCATTGTTGATCTCTACGAAGACTGCAAGAATACTCTCAGCACGACTATTTGCAAAAACATCCAAGTTATTAAAGAGGAAGAATAGATTAAAGATTGGAAAAGCAGTCCAGTCAGGGAAGAGCTTAACGTTGCTACTAAAAAAAAGGTGTAAACTCTATAGCGTGAAAATGAGCAAACATCCATAAAAATCAAAAAATTGGAGGATGAAATTCTTTATTATAGAGCCCGTTTTGATGAATTGGAATTTCGTTTGAAAAATTTGCTAAACACTCACTCAGGACAAGTATTTTATCTGCAATATAGAACTCGTATTTAAAAAAATCACCAGTGACCCTATCCTACTAAAAGTTGTTAAAATTTGTGCACAGTGTGCAGTGTAGAACGAGTGCAAATGGCAGTCTGAGTCAAGTGAATAGTGGCAATCTCAGAGCAAACAACTTCGAGAAAGGATATGATTCAATGGAAGTCTTGTGATTGATTAATTAATCGAAGTTTATAATAATATATATTTTGAAATGAAGATTCACTTTCAATATTTTAGAAAAAGCCACCATTTAAATAATTTTAAGTCAAATTATATAAAATTCAGTCTTTTTTAGCCAACAGCTTGCTCATCTTCACTTATAGACACTCACTAAACCGATTTCGAAGGAAGCGCAGTGTCTAAATTTAACTACGGTTTTTAGCGTTGACAGTCATGGTTTACTTCTAAATTAACCAACAAATACATCAAGAGATGTGAATGCCCAAAGCAATTTGTTAACATTGAGCAGGTAAAACGTTGCTGTGGCACTGCTTACCACCATTCTTCCGTAGTTCTGAAATCCTTCGCTATGGATCAACAGGTTTTAACCGAAGTAATCACGAGGAGACATGATATCTCTACACCGAAAGCCTCTATCATCTTCCACCTCAATTTTTCCTTCCTTCAGAATGAATAGTCCTGGGTAACGCAAACGATTGAATTTCATCTCATTCAATTTAAAAATGTGCTTTTTAATAAGTAAGGCTAGCCGAGCTTTTATCTTTCGATGATTCCCAATCAGATCTTCAACTTTATTAGTTTTTTTGGAGTTAACAAATCGAGGATCAGAAGCTTCGGACTTTCCAAGGCAGAAGCCTAGTCCTTCGCGGCTTAATAGTTGATGTCTGTAAGAACAATCATTGAATAGGATCCACCCCTTCTAGTAGGTCTTGATCTACACTGCTTCGCACAGCTTGAATAGAGATGCCTCAGGTAAGCCTTTAAAAAGACCCACATTCTTTAGGAAATTATATTTGTAGTCAAATTCGAATGTTATTTGTCCTTGCCAGAAGATGGTGAACTCCTTTCGCGAGACTCTTATAATTTATAAATCTGTTTTGGCCAAAAACCAGTAATTGGGTCGACTACTAAGATGTTGGTCAATTTAACCTGATCCAATGATTCCTCCTTGGCCTAGGACGCTAATAGTGTGTGGATTCGTGATGCTTTGCTGATGACTCCATATTTATACAAGTCCATTGACAATGATGAGACTTTCAGTCTCTGATGTAAAAAGAATGGATTCCTTTTTTATCAGTTAAAAATGCCCAATGCCAAGCAGTTTCTTCTAAATTAACTCATGATTACCACTAAATTTTTAGAAAATCTGCAAAAGAATGGTTGCTTTATCAGTTTATCAGCGAGATCAGCATCACTCATGCCTTCCTATCTGACCTTTTTATTCTTTTCATAAAAAAGAAGAGAAAGGGTTTACCGCCAATTTATATAGGCGAGGCAGTTAAATTTAGGAGTGTACCTGCGCATTTTTGCGAAAACAACTGAAAGCAGAAAGTATGACAGACTATGATAGTTTGCAGGTTTTGAGTTCTTTATGATGATTCTATATTATAGATAATTTACTCATAATCGAGCTTGGCCTTCTAGAAATGTCCAAGTTGTTTATAGCACAAAGCTCGTAGATAGTAGTATGTCATTTCCACTTTCTTCCGCCCTCCTTACAATTTTGTTATTAGTTCGTCGATCTCCTTCAAGCCAGTTTCAAACTTTAATTGCTTTACCTGTACTAGGGCCAATCCATAACTCACGTTTTCAGTATCAGTCTCAAATTATTTGGCCAGTTCAAACCAATTTTTGGCATAGGACAACATCTTCTGCTTTTCTAGGAGCACGGCTATATTATAGATAGGAATAAAGAAGTCAGGCTGCAGGATGAGAGCCTGTTTGTAGCAGTCGATGGCCAGCACATATTCCTTTTCCCGAATCTTCTCCTCAGCTTTAATAACCCACTTATTTTGTATCTTGTTGGAGGGATGTTTTAAGTAGACTTATTAGAGATGAATATCCAGCTTAGACATCTCCACATCAATGTGCTAGGAAATGACCTGCATGTTGTTAACTAACTTCATTACTTTCTCTTATAGCTTACGATCGGATCCAAATACTTCCTTTGTCTGTCTGGTGGCTCCCGTTGACATTTTCTTTAGTAAGGTTTATCTCCTCACTGCTGCTGTTTCGGTTATATAAGAGGTAGTTTATTTTTTGCCCATCATTGCGTCAATCTTGAGCATAGCATTATTAGCTTTTTCATTAATAGATTATCGGACTTTCTCCTGTATTTCTTCTTGCTATTTGAGATGATTTCGATTGACTGTAATGAAATCTTTCTGAGGTTCTCGAATGCGATCAAACTCTTTCTAGATGATCGAGTTAGGCACGTCCTCTTCGCAGGAGGTTCGCCTCATGCTGTCAACATTGAAAGAGTATATCATTTGTCGATTTTATAACCGAGGGCGTACTTCCTCGCGTATAGGCTCCTTTTCTTCAACGACTTTAGTATTTGAACGCTTTAGTTCCTTTAGAAAGCGAGTGTAGTGGATATCATTTAACAGAAGAACTGCATTCCTTCGCCGAATTTAATTTTTTGGCTTTTCCTCAATTTTACCACTTTTAATTGGAGTACCAAGCATCGCCTTCGGTTCCAGTTGACGATAATCGACGTAGAGTTCATTAATTGCGGGTTTGTTTTTATTTGCCTCGTTGCTTAGATAACTTACTGCCTTTTTTGTCCTTTTTTACACTTGAAAATAAGTTTCATCTTCATACTGTTTGGCTGAAACCTTGCGTCTGTACCTTACTCTGAGCTAATTCTCGAAGGAAAGCTGTTTTAGCAGTGATGTACTGGAAGAAAAAATTTCTTTTGCGGATTTAGCATGCTGGGAATACTGCGGTTAATTGATTGAGCAATCCAATCATCTAAATTCTCCTAAGTCATCATGTCAAGACTGACTGCACCTCTGTCATCCTCAGCTGTTGGCAGGTTTATGTTGGGCAGAGACTGATTGGTCACAGCATTACTTGATTGATTGGTGCATGATCAGCATCATTGTCATTGCCCCACTCGTATTATATGTGGCAGAACCCATGGTCTTTAGTGCATTGTTTGGGATGATTTTTGGTATGCGACTTATCACTCCATTTGTTTCTCGTGTACTCTACAGGATTGAACTTCCTCATTTATATTTATTTAAATTTAACCTAAATTATTTGATATTGGTTGCGCTAACCAGCCAACCTCCTGATTAATAATAATATGTGACTAGATAATGATTATGTCCGACAAAAATATAACTGTTCATCGATATTATGAAATCTCTATATTTTAAAAATAAATGGATCACTCGAATTTTAAAACTTTAGGCATGCGATAACTCTTATTCTTGTCGTAGATGGCTATTAAATTTTAGTTTTATAACCCAATTTTCACTTTACTCAAATCTTTAGGAAAAGGCTGCTCTGTTCTTGCCAAAATAAATCTCCGCCCATTAATTTAATTTCTGAATGAGAGTGTCACAAGTGAATCTTCTTCTTTTTTTAAAGCCACCTACTGATTCCAAATTTCTTCTTATCCCATGGGTGGACCTTCAAAAAGAGTTACATTTTTATCTTTATAATTAATGTAGGAGCAATAAATTGTTGTCTAGGGTTGGTATCTCTCAACGCATCCAGCACAACATTTACAAAAATAGAGAAAGCAAAACGTAAAGCTTAGGTATGGGTCACTTTTCTTACCGCACTCAAATCCTGCTGAGCAATATGCTCCTCCATCACTTTTGAAAGGGGCAACTATTTCGTTTATTGGTTACATTTAATAGAAGAATATATTCTTTTATTAAATACAAAGATCATTTAATACTGACTTTTCTTTTCTTTTTCTTTTGTATAATAATTAAGACTTCATTCAACCGATCGATTCTGATATCATTTACTCCAGAAGAGGAATATTAAAATTGCTTGAGCAATACAATAGTCAGTTCTGGAGAATGTCAATTTTTATTCATTAAATAGAAATCATAAATATTACAATAAAACATAAAAACATCATTTTATATTCAATTGTTTTAATCATTAATTTATATTTCCTTAAGATAAATCTGACCCAACCGGCTCAATGATCACCATTTATCTAAGTTCGTTTGTCCAGGAAAAATGCAAAATATTTGTTTGAAAGTTAAACCATTTGAAATGATATATAAATTAATTGAACAAATAAACTTTATAATTGTCTTTAAATCATTGAATCAGCAGATGTTGCCCGATCAGTTCGGGATGAGGCATGATCAAAATGAGGCGATAGTCGAGGGGAAAGCCTTACTTGCAGCCGAGCTTTATATCAACCTATTGCAGCTCCTTCAGGATGAATTTTGTAGATACCTTTCCTTTGTACTCCATTTTAAGTATTTTTCGATTGACGATGTCATTTTCCACGCTTATCACAGATAGATTTGCAATCTCTTAGAACCTTAAAGTCTAAGTAATATTTTAAATACCCCTTTGAAATCGAAGCGTGGTATACATATTTTAATACCCCAGTTGTTAGCTTCGCAGATGATGCCCTTTGCGATTACCTAAGCCTTTCGAAGATGTAGGCACATAAAAATCTAAATAAAAAGGATCTTACTTTTTCACATCCATTTGACACTCGCTTTGCTTGCAACTTCTTTTAATTGCAAAGATCTATCAATTGTTTGGGGATTGGTTTTAAGTTATCTTTGCCGTTGAGAATGGATGCCAATTGTCGATGTACCAAGATATCTGGGTATCTCCTGATGGGAGAGGTAAAGTGTGTATACACAGGAGAATTGAGAGCATAGTGAATCCAAGAGGAAGGATTCGATTATCCAACAATAAAGTAATCAGCCGCCTCCAGCAGGGATATTGTTTCATATTTAATGATATCTCTCACAACCTGTTTGACCCCTTCTTTCGTGAGGACGGAATTTACCGTCTCCTGTACTCGAGTATCTTTCACTATTTCCAAGGGCATACCAATTTTCTTCATAAATGCTTGAAATCTTTAGATCTTAATCGGCCCAGGATATTTATGGCGGCGAAGCAAAGATTGACCTCCAATTGACTTGACTAAAATTTCCCCTATTTGTTAGTTGGCCAAAATCATAAGCTCTTCGACCAAAAAGTGTGCCTACTTTCGCTCATATATTGAAAAATCAATCGGGTTACTGTTTTAGTCGAGTCTAAATACTTTTCTAGGAATCTAAAAAAATAGAGAACCTCTTTCCACTCTCCTTTTTCTCAGTTAGGAAGCTAACTCGTGTAAAGTTAGAATGTCATTTGCGATCTATGAAAACTATTCACCTTTGATACATCCAAATCCTTCTTCTATTTGGCTTTGGTCTTTTATCAATCCCTCAATAATTTTTTGTGCTTGCTCATAGGTGAATCTAGCTTTCGAGCGAATGACTGATCTGGATATCGAAGGCTCTTCTATAATTTTACCATTTTTGTCCAGTTTCATCCAGATTGTAAAGGTTAAACGTTGGCGCCCTGGATTAAGGGAGCAAAAATTTTCACAAAGCAGTCTAGGAAGCATCGGGATAACTTTATGCACAAGATAAACTGAAGTGGTTCGTTTACGAGCTTATTAATCGATTCGGGATCCTTCCTGCACAAAGAAAGAAGCGTCAGCAATATGCACTCCTACTTTATAGTGTTATCCCACTCTTTAGACTGAAATTGCATCATCAAAATCTCTGGAATTATGAGGATCAATGGTGAAAATGGGTAATTCTCTTAAATCTTATCTTTTCTTTATTTATTGGTCAGATATGATGTATTCTCCTTTTTCATCAACCGTCTTTAAAAATGGTTCGAGATCATCTCGAATCATATCGTTATCGTAGTCCGCATCCTCTAGATTATGGATCTTAAGCAAAGATGAAGTTTACACATCGATATCTCCAAATTTGCCAAATTATTTTACGATAGTACAGGTAGGGTAATCATCCATTTTGTTCCAGCTTAAAAATTAGCCCATAAAATAGTGTGTCTTCATGCTTTTGGCTATATTTTTGGGAATGCTTTCAGGCTTAGCATTCATCGCAGCAATTCTAACATTGATCGGAGTTAAGGTATATATTCCTTTGCTATGGATTAAATTGACCTTTCCTACTACTGTCCGTTTCATTGGAAAAATATAGTGGACTGAGCAGTTTATTTTATCGTCTTCCTTGTGAATTACTGAAAAATAGACCTTGTCATCGTGAAGAGTACGATTTCTGTGCTTACCCTATATAATGAGCAACCCATCAATTTAATCTGACACTATCTTTCCTCGCCATTTGGGTCCTTCTCCGTATTCCACTCGTCCCTTGAAGTATTTATGTTATCGTAACAGACTGGACTTCTATATTTCATCTAAGGGAAGGTAATCATTATACTCAAAAGACGGCTAACTTTTATTGTGCCTTTATCTGACTTTGCTATCACTTTATATCTTATGCCTGTGCTCTTTTTTTTAAGATTTATCATTTGACTCTTTGACTTCCCGATTTGCTTTTGTGTATCTTTTTTTCTTTGGGTGGGGAACAAGGTTTAATTATTCCTATTCTTAGTCGTCCTCAATCACATTGATTGCCTTCATGTTGACTTTTTCATATTTTTTTAACTATTCCAATTATTTCCTGGTCATATCAATCTTCTTTTCTTTCTTATCCACTGTTGATTTTTCCTTTTTGTCCACTGTTGATTTCTCTTTCTTCCCCTCTTAGCATTCCTCTTTCTTAATGAGTTTCACAGGGGAAGCTTCGCTCTCTTTTGCATTTTTGGGTTGTTCCGCAATTTTGACGTCTAAATTGATTTTGTATCGAATGAGAAATCCGTCATCTTCTATTTTCTCTTGATATTTATAAGTTTTGGAGAAGGATGTCACTTCAATTTCAGTCATATTAAACTCTTTTATTAATTAAATACTCTAATATTTATAAATAGAATTGACTATAATCTTGCTAATTGATAAAACTTGGATTCGTCTAAATATAAATTCAATAGAGTCCATCTCAAATCATATTTGCAATATACTAATATTATATTGACTTTAATTTGATTTTACTGATCTTACTGATAAACCAATATCAAATCATATTTAAAGCCTGATATTCTATAATTAGTAACTAATAGCATGGGGGCTTGCTGTGAAAAACAAGGATTCGATGGCTTTTTTCCTGGAGACGAATTTATCAATAAATAAAACGACCGCAGGACGAAGGTTCAACCTGAATAATTCAACAGTTTCCCTTATAATATCATTGGATGGATTCAATCTCGATAAAAGTATGTGAATGTCTAAAATTAAAATTACTAGCAGGCGCTACTAATAAACTCAACAGGATTTCTCATCTCAAATAGTCTCGTGCTGACGTCTTCTCATAATTTTGTTATTAGAGATGAATAAAAGGGATAATTGAAATAATACGAACCAATATCTTTTACATATCTATAACCAGGATCCAAAGGATAGAGAAGTTTGGTTCCAAGATCTACCAAAGTCGAAATCTTAAAATTAAACATGAAATTTGTTGCCATTCTCAATCAAATAGTAATGCTCAAGAATATGTTCAACAGCGACAAATATAAAGACTCCCATACGTAGTATGGAGATAATATATTAAAATTAGAAGCCGAATCCATTCAGCATGACTTTGCTCTCTTAAAATTGTAAGTACCAATTTAAAGGTCTCAATTTTTTAAGCTAAACATAGAAGTAGATGGAGAACCAGAGGTTGCTGTCACAGGATACGAACATCTTTATGGCCAATAATTTAAGCTTTTAACTCATTGCAATGTGCTTCACTCTATTAATGATGGTGGTATTTTCTATGATATTGATACTTCAGGAGACCAAAGCGGATCGCCAGTTTATATTCTGGATTAAGACAACACCAAACTAGTAGGAATTCAGAAATCTTATTGGCCAAGAAAGCATTTGAGTTTTGCAACTATGATTACCTAATAACTTGTTGAAATTTTATAGGATTGGGCTAAAGAGTTAAAATCTTCTTTCTCGACAGTTCGTTCTAAAATTATTTCGCAACCATTTTCAACCAAAGATCCATCAAATAGTCAATCATTTATTAATAAATCATATCTTAATAAATCGTCTATTAAACCATCAGCTATCAGTTCGAAGCCTCTCATTACATAAAAAATATCAAATAAACTCGAGGAATAAGATAAAATCAAAAGTCAAAAGAAAATTGATGAAAAAAGGAATATGATTGAAAAGATTTAAAATGCACTTAAATACTATTAAAAAGGAAATTAATACGATGAATAGGGCAAACTTAATGAAGCTTTTTAATGCTATAATCGAGCTCTAAATATATATGAGAACGACAAGGGCTACAAAGACTCTGCTAATTGCGCAAATACTCTTCAATGTATCGGTGTTGTGTATGAAAAACAGGGGAAAATCAACGAAGCTATCCGATCTTACAATAGATCCCTAAATATTAAATAAAAATTGAATGGAAGAGGAACACTTGATTATGCTGTTACTCTCAATAGTATGGGGTCTGCTTTGTGCAATCAGAATAAATTCACTTAAGGTCTCGAATATTACAACAAAGCATTAAAGATTTATGAAAAAGAAAATAACATTAATTAATCAATAAATCATGCTAAAACTTTACAAAATATAGGCCACGTTTACAAGTAACAAAACAAATACTCGAAAGCTATCTAATTTTATAATAAAGGGCTAAGCATTCTCGGCAGTAAAACTGAATTTAAAGAAACAATAATTTATGCTCATATTCTTGATAACATTGGCAAAGCCTATTAAGAACAGGGGAAAAGCAATGAAGCTCATTAATACTACAAGAAAGCTTTAGTCGTTAAAGAACGGGTTTAGGGCAATGGCTCAATTGAATATGGCGATACTATTCACTATATTGGCTCTGTGTATCATAACTAAGGAAAATATAAAGAGGCTTTATAATTTTATAGTAAGGCATATACGATATATGACAAAAAAGGAGCCAAATAATCCATAAATTGTGCCAATAACCTCAGTAGTACCGCTCTACTATATAAAATTCAAAGAAAATTTGGCTAATCCCTGCAAACCTTTAACAAGGCATTGAGTATTTATGAAAAATTAAAAGGAAAGGAATCTATTGATTGTGCCAATACTATCCAAAGCATTGGTAATGTGTATGACAATCAGAACAAGTTCAATGAAGCTATTAGATTTTATAATAGAGCTTTGACTATTAAAGAAAGAGTTAAAGGAAAGGAATCCGTTGAATCTGCTATTACTCTAAAGAATATTGGCTAAATGTATGATAAGCAATAAAAGTATCCTCAAGCCCTTGAGTTTTATAATAAAGCGTTTAACATTTACGAAAGAGAAAATAGGAGTATATTTTGTGCAGACATTCTTAAAAAAATTGGAAATATTCACAGGTCTCAGGACAATTACGATGAGGCACTTAAATTTTATAATAAAGCTCTCGCTATCGATCCATAAAATCAATAGTCAATTAATAGTGCCAGTGCAATGGATGATATCGGTCATATGCACAAAAGACAAGGCCAAGTCGATGACGCCCTTTAATATTATAAAAAAGCTTTGAGTATAAAATAAAGAGCAAAAGGGGAAAATTCAGTAGAATATGCCGATACTATTCAACACATTGGTTAAATATTCGATAGTCAAGGCAAACTCAAAGAGGCCCTCGAAGCATATAGCAAGGCGCTAAGTATTTATGAAAAAACTAATGGGCAATAATCGATTAACTGTGCCAATAATCTCAATAATATTGGTGGTATATATAAAATGCAAGGGAAATTTACATAGGCTTTTGGGTGTTACAATAGAGCACTAAATATTTTCGAGAAAATGATAGGAAAATAATCAATATAATGTGGAGATACTCTCCATCATATAGGAGAGGTATTTGATGATTTAGACAAATTCAATGAAGCTCTCGACTATTATAATAAAGCTCTAAAAATAAAATAAAGAGTGAAGGGAGCCTAATCTATTTAATATGCCCATACTCTCAGCAATATTGGTTTAGTCTATTATAATAAAGATAATTTAAGTCAAGCTCTCGAATATTACAATCGAGCGCTGGGAATTTTTGATAAATCAGATAGCGGTCGGGTATCAATTTAATGTGCAAAAACTCTTCAAAATTTGGCCAATGCCTAAAAAGATTCTGGCAAATATCAATAATCTTTGGATTATTACAACCAAGCTCTCCACATTTATGAAGAGAAAAATCATGGCAAATAATCAATTTATTATGGCAATACTCTTAATGATATTGGGAATGTATATAAACATCAAGGCCTTTATCCTGATGCTTTAGATTACTATAACAAGGCCCTCAAAATCAAAGAAAAAGCAAAAGGGACTTAATCAATAGAATATGCAAACACTCTTCATTGTATTGGATCTGTGCACGATTTGCAATACAAATATAGTAAAGCCTTGGATTTATATAACGAATCCCTAAATATTTACGAAAATAAATGTGGATAATAGTCGATTTACTTTGCTAATACTCTCAATGACATTGGCTTGGCGTTTAAAAAGGAATAATAGCATACTTAAGCCCTTAAATATTACTTAAAAGCACTTACCATATACGAAAAAATCAAGAGAAAGTAGTCAATAAATAATGCTATTACTTTGAGTAACATTGGTGATGTCTATAATGACCTCGATAAACTTAATTAAGCTCTAGGATACTATAAAAAAGCATTGATCATCAAAGAAAGAATCAGAGGGAAATAATCATTATAATATGCTGATACACTTCACAGTATTGGTCTTGCGTATTTTAATCAAGGCAAACTCAAATAAGCCTTGGACTTCTTCCACAAAGCACAAAAAATTCAAGAAAAGGATGAGGGTAATAAATAGTCTATTAATTATGCAAATAATCTCCTATATATTGGGAACTCCTATGATTATATGGGAAAATATGAATAGTCTCTTGAACATTTTAATAAGGCATTGCATATTTTTGCAAAGAAAAATGCAGAGTCAGTGAATTGTGCTGAAGTTTTTCAAGGTAAAGGCAATGTATTTAAAGAGCAGGGGAAATTCAGTGAAGCTCTTTAATTTTATAACAAAGCATTAATGATATACTCAAGGACAAAACGTAGCAAAGAGGCACTCAAAAGTGCCAAAACTCTATTAAGTATTGGTAATATGAAAAAGGAGGTGCATAGATTAGATGAGGCTCTCTAATATTATACTAAAGCCCTTGGAATTTATGAAGAAGAACATAGTAAAAAATAGTCAATTAATCATGCCAGTGCTTTAGAGTAAATTGGTATTGTGCATAAGTAGAAAGAGAAATATCCTGAGGCTTTAGGGTATTACAATAGAGCTTTAAGTATCTATTAAAATGTGAAGGGCAAGGAATCAATTCACTGTGCTGATGTTCTCCATCACATCGGCGAGGTTTATGATTGTCAGGAATAACTCAATGAAGCATTCTAATGCTACAACAAATCATTGAGTATATACGAAAAAGTATATGGAAAGGACTCAGTTAACTGCGCTATTACTCTCAACAACATAGGTACGATTTATAAATTGCATGATTAAAAAAACGAAGCACTTGGATACTTCAACAGGGCATTAAATATATACGAAAAATCAAAAGGAAAAGAATCTATTGGATATGCCGATACCTTAGAAAACCTTGGTACTGTGTTTAATGATTTTGATAAAACAAATCAAGCTTTGGATTACTATACAAAAGCCCTGGCAATTAAAGAAAAACTGAAGGGAAAAGATGCAATTGAGTGTGCTTCTACTTATCTGAACATGAGTTTAGCATACAAAAAGCTCGGCAATCCAAGAAAGGCAAATGAATACCTTGCAAAATCTAAGAGAATAAAGGGCGAGCTAAAAAGATGATTATTATTATTTACGAATCAATTTATTTATTCTTAAATATGATTTAAATAGATCATTATAGACAAAATGCTTTTTCATATATTCTTTTATAACATTTAACATAATATTAAGTAAAGTAATGGGAAATTTGGTGCACTCAAAAAGGAATAAACCCATGCTCATTGCTCGTTATCAAAAAATTGATGCTGATTAGGACCAATCTATGCCCTAAAGCATCATGGAGATACTTTTACTGCTGGTTAATGGTTAAGCGCACAAGCTGTTTATTGACAGTTCATTATTAGTAGGTGAATTTAAGAGCATGATCTATAACAAGATAAGTCAAACTCTTCTACCAAGGAATATGGTCCTCTGGTTTAATAAACAGCAACTAGATGATCATGAAGTGATAGGAAGCACAGTATTTGATAGTGGCTTGATACGGCAGAAAAAGGCCCCGATAACATAAATATCACGCATTTGGGTTAAGCCTGAGGCTGAGGATTAAATAACCCTTGAAAAGGGAGTTGCCCTTATGACTTGTGGACATCTGATGGGGCGCACTGCTCTTCTAGAATTCATGAAGGCCACAATTGATCAAAATAAATTTGAATTATTATGCCCTTTTTAGGGATGTCATAAGGAATGGAGCTATAATCTCTGCCATGAAGTAGGCAATTTTACTCGAGAAGAAGATCAATATTTTTCAGAAGAGTTAACCAAAAATTGGATTCGCATTCGCACCAAGAATTGTCCTGGTTGCGACTGCCGAGTAATTGTTGACGGAGATACATGTAACCGAGTGAGTTGTTCTAATCCCAAATGCAAATACGGATAATTCTGCAAACTTTGTTTTAAGAAATGGTCAAATCCAACGCAAAATTAGTGTGGCAATATTTAATGCTTTTAATTCCAATTTTTTAAGACTAAAGTTACAATGATGAAAATGGAAGTGTTCTAAGACCCCCAATTGACACACAGAATACAAATAGATGTGCCTACGCATCGGCTTTGTCCGTCCTGCAGATGTCCCATAGAGCATAACCAAGGATGCAAACACATGACTTGCCCCTTTTGCCAAAATTCGTTCTGTTGGATATGTTTGCAAGTTTTAAGGGCACATTGGACCTGTGGAAGCTACAATGAATACTGTGGATTTATCGCTCCGAATCAAAACTGTTGATGATCTTATACTATTGATATTTTAACTTTATTGATATCCACTAAATTAATAAAATAATCGTAAATCAATCCGTTCGTGAGCCCACCTCATTTTTTAAAGAAGGATTTGATGTACCCACCCATATAGTTAATTTTTTCACTCTTCCTCTCCAGTCTATCTTCGATTTTTCTTTCTGGTTTTTTGTTTAATGCCTCTATCTTCTTATTTTGGGTATCTATTGTCTTCTAAAGCTCTTCTATTTGCTGGGTAAGAGCATTATTTTTTTGATAAGCTTCTGTAAGTTCATTGGTCAGCTGCTCTATGGTCTCAACATATCGTGATGGCGAGTTACTAATTGAATAATTATCTCCATCAAAAGACTGTTCTATCTTATTTTGCATATCAAATTGAATGCTGTCTTCTGAGATGAATGGCTGTGTTAGATTTTGTTAGCAATTAATGCTAAATTGATGGCCACTTAGCTTTAATTCGTATTATTCTTCATCTGTCGTCTCTTTCTATCTTGCTTCGTTAAATTCTCTTCCATCTTATCGGAATGCATCCAAATCTTCCACCTAGTCAGCAAGTGAGTTGAAATGACAGATTTTACTCTCAAATTGCTCTGTCTGGCACTGCTAGTCCTTGGTTTAAACCTTTGAACTGATTAATTTTAGTAAAAGCTCCTATTTTTCAATTTTCATATGGCTGATGTTTGCTTCAAGCTTTACTATTTAAACTTCGTATTTTTGTTTTAAATCAGAGATTTGGTGGTTAATTTAGTATTCTGATTCCGAAAGTACACTGATTGTACGCTATTGTTCCGCTTGAATTTATGATGCTTTTGATCGCTAACTATCAATCAATCCAGTCAATTATAATTTTTACTTTTGAGTTTAATTCAGGTGATCTCTCAATTAACTTAAACTCTCATTCATTTTGGACACGTTAATTTCAAGTGAGTTAATTGTTTCATTGAGATGGACAACTTCACTGTCTCGTTGGTTGACATCATCTATCAGAGTTGATATTTTGTTAAATTTAATATTGTTTAGATGTTATAAGTCAGTGACTTCCTCTTCTTTCTGTTTTAGCTGCTGTTCAATCATCTTTTTCATCCTTCTCTCAGTTAATATCTTCTCCTCCAATTTGATATTTTTCTATCTGTAAGAAATAATGATGGCTTTCCAAGCATCTTCAGTATAGCGTCCAGTACTTTTATTAAAAATTTAAGTCATTTTAATGTGGTCTTCTTCAACTCCTTGCAATCTTGTTATCTCTTCCATCATATCAGTGATCATACCATTTATTATTCTGCCATTATTTAGACCTTTTTTATCCTGTAGAACTTTGCTGTTCGCTTCATTTTAACCCATTAATTGAGAATATAGTTCTGTTAACAGCTCTACTTCGTCATGATCAAAGTATTATTTACTAGAGGACTAATTCTATAGAGATTAACTTTGGATAGTTGAAGATAATTGAGTGCGCTTTTATGCTGCCTGAATGATTTCCGGATTAATCTTTTTTTCCGTCGTGGAAGGCGGCAATTACCTCTTAAATTAATGAATACCAGGTTGATTGATTTTCATTATGTATAACTTTTATTATATTTAGCAAACAAATAATATCACTTCAGAATATACTCATCTCATGAAAATTGAAAGATAATATTCATTCTCTCGTTTAAGGTGACTGATTTTATTAATCAAATACTAATTGAGGAGAATCTTTTAATAATTTATTCTCATAATCATCATTATTGATGTTCGATAACATCACTATTGACCTTATCGACTAATTCTGAAGCCACCATAGAAGACTGTTCACTCTGCAACTGTTAAAGATCTTATTATTTTTATACAGGAATAGAATTTTCGATAACTTAAGACTCTTCTTTCTAAGCTACATTTTCAGATTGCACGATTTATTCTGACTTGATATGGGGTTCATCATGTCCTTATACAAAGTCATGCTGAGCTTCGACTACTGGGATTGATTATTCAATTACTTCAACATTAGACATTTCCACGATTGGCTCTTCTACAGCTTAGTTAACAACTTATTCATGAGGTTGGCTTTCTTGAACTAAATCATTCTTCTAAATCTAAACATTAACATTTGGCTCATCTTCCTTTATTTCATTATTGATTTGTTCTACTGGAATATCCGATTTAATTTATTCCTCAACAACAATGACCGCTGGAGCTGGCTTAATGTCTGTTGGCTCTTCTTGAGATCGATTCATTAGTTCTTGCATCATTAGTTTTTACAAATCAAAATCTTCATCTTCTTGCTTCGGTTTAGGTTTAGCAGGAACTGGCTGTCTTGAAGAAACTGATGAATATAAAGGCTGGGGAGCTTTCGATACTGGAGCTGCTGAAACATTCTGCTGGGGAATTGAAACAGATTGACTTTTATTACCTCCTGCAATGGCCTAATTCATAATTTGATTAATCCTCTATGGATTCAACTCTACAGGAGCGCGGCTTATATGCTCAATAAGTTTTTCGTATGCCTTCTCGATTACAATAATTTGGTCTTTGATTTAGACGTTATTCCTCTTGGCAGTTTCCATGACTTTAAAGAAAACTTAGTTCGGACAACCCCACTCTTTGCGAAAACCTGTTTGTTCCAAGAAAGTAATCTTTACATCATAAATGCTGAGCTATCGAATAGCTCTTTTAAAATGAGCATCATCATTGCTATCGAAAGAGGGATCACTGCGTCTGTTGTTATCGAGCTTCTCCCATACTTTTACGGCAATTAGCTCACACATGTCACGATAGACTTGCCTAATCTTGTCTGTAGTCAGCAGTCTTAGAGCCTAACTTATTGAACAATTACATTTTCGGGAACAGTCAAGTCTGGGGTCTCTCCTTTGATAGCTCTTTCCATCATATCGAGGATTTAGCTTTGGTTCTTCGCTACTTATTTATCATTTTTATATTTTTATAGAACAGCTGAATACTCATCCTTTGTAACATTGTACTTGCCTATGATAAGGTCCTCTTTTTGTTGGTAGAGCTTTATAATTTCTCCTCGAAGATAATTTTCAAGTTATTTCTCAGGGTACTTGGAATGAAGCTTGATTTTAACTCCCTATGAAAAACTGATGCAGTTGGTGAATACCTGATATTTAATTTCCTGCAAAATCCTGTGTGCACGATCTAAAGGTATAGAATTAGATTGAGGGGAGCTTTTCCGTTGTTCTAGGTACTTTAGCGCCACGTAAACCAAACCCAAACCGCCTGCAATGGACAGATACTTGTAAATATCGCCTTCTTTGCTGCTGCTCATCTGTTGATTTATTAAATACAATTTATCACCCCAATTAACTGTTAATTTCAGAAAACATAGTTTCATAAAGTAAATATTTTGAACATGATTAAGAGCTGTAGGGCTATATTAAAGGAGGTTTTGGCTCACATATTAATCTATAATTGAAAAATGAAATTATCCCTACGTCTAAGACAGTTTTTCAGAACTATCACTCCAGAAGATTATCTTTTTAATCAACGATAAGCCATCTGCGCACAAACAACTCGCACTGCAAGTTTAAAGCCTCTACCCTGTGCCAATCAGGGAGACATTGATCTAATGGATGAGGTAAAACTTCTTGGGGTTACCCGAAAACCCCCAATTCCAAGACAACTTCCATACCATTAAAAACTTCCATAGCATTTCAAGAATCGTAAATTCTAAGGGCAGGATGACGTCCAATTGATGTCTTGCACTGGTCTCGACCTTATGTATTTGCAGTTGGACCCTTCTGACTACATGGCTCGGCAGCGATTCATGTCTCACAAGTGCGCTGCGGGCAACGTGGAAGACTATCGACTTGATGGAATTGAGTTGATTGATCCTCACAGACCCATTACTTGGGAGGAAACAGTTGTCAATCTATTTTCAATGGATATGATGTTGAGTAATACGCTTCCTTCCAAAACAACCTATAAGAACGGACTCTACGCCTATTCTTACACCTTCGTTCAAGACGATCCTGAATAAAATAACAAGGCTTTGACACCCCTCTTTATCGATGCTATCAGTCAGCATGTACTGGGAGGAAAACGAAGCGAGTTTCCTCTTGTCGATAAATTCCTGTATACAGGACTCATGGCAAGGCATAAAGTAATGTTGGGAGGCATGCCTTAGACATTATTCAAAATGATACTCGGCAAATCTTTGAGTATTCATGAACTTAGGGATATTTTTAGAATCACTTTGGTAAAAAATAAAGAACTCACCACTCCTTTCACCACCAAAGCAGCAGCTTAAAATTTTATGCCACATATTTTCTTGTTGCCAAAAGATCTCTATATGACTGCACTGCTTAAAGAGGCTTTTCAGGCTGCCACTCAGGTTGTTTGCGCTGTTGGCATGGAGCATTTCAGACCTATCCAAGAATATTGGGTAGGGCCACCTCATGGCATCAACTATACTGAGGCTACTCGCATCCCTGAAGGCTTCCCAGGTGAAACCTCTGAAGATTTAATTTAGAAGCAAGCCATTCTCGATGTTCTTTTAGAAACAAGAACTTGGTCGAAATCCTATCTGTCTAATCCTTTTCCTTATCTTTTTGTTGATGTGACCAAGATCGATAAAGCCTAGCTCGATCACTATAAGCAAGTGTTTCTCCAGCAATACCGAAAATATAGTGAGTTTAAAAATCGTGAGGTGAAAATGCTCCAGCCAGGTACAGAAACACCACTTTTGAGTAATAGTCAGAGAGAATAGCTACAAAAGATCGCAGACTAATTTAAGTAAGGTCCCAAATTATCGCATCTGCGCCAAAAGATGGACATGAAATTGTAAAAAGGCTTCTTTAGTTCTTTTAGGTGATTGTCAACAAATAATTTTAAACATAAATTTTAAATAATGAATTTATTTTAGTAAAATTAATTGTAAAAATATTTGTTAAAATCAATTGAAATAATAAACTTTTGTCTGATCCCTCTAATTTCATTTTGATGTCTGCTCGTATAATGTAAAGGAAAAGACGGAATTTGACAGTGACATTATTAGTATCAATAGACTATCTTATTCTAATCCTCAGTCGTCCATAATAAATCCAGCAAAAAGAGATATTTCAATTATTATTTCAGTTTTTAACAACAAAATAGTTTATACAATTATTGCTTATCTATGATCAAATTAAATATATCACGGAGATGAATCATCAATAGCGGTTCCCTAAGCCCTTGGTTACCATTATTCTTTCAACCAAACTTTGCCTCTTCACTAAATCTAAAGAGTCCAATTCAACCTCTATAATCTCATTATCTTTCTCTCCCAATTCATCTAGTGTTCTGAGAGATTTTTCAATATGCTGAATATTCTCCTTAGTCTCGTGTAAGGATTTCAGTGTTTTTTGAAGAAGTTCTTTCTCTTGAAAAACCTCTTCTATGTTCTATTTGTTGTTATTCTCTCCTTTGCTTGACACCCAACTATAGGGTTGGCTTATGATATCTGGGGTTAGTAATTTGCCTAGGTAATTTTTCCAGTGGAAAAAATTGAACTCAGCATCAAAATTTAAATTGACTACATCACAGTAAAACTCTCTAAAAGCCATTGGTAACTGCCTAGGATATTATTCCAATTTAAGAGCCAATTTATTGTAGGAATAGTCCTAAACCTTACAATCTTCTAGAAAAGTGTGGGGAGAAAATAAGTCCATCAGAATATAGATTATAGACTCAAGGTCATCCTTAATAAGCAAATCTAAATATTATTCATGAATACTTCTTCCAAGATGACTGCCTCGAGAGCAATATTTGGTACGCATAGGCTTGCGGGTATCACCTTTGCGGCCTAGATGGAAGCAATTGAACATATATAAATCGCTTTTTTTGGGATTTGAGTCAAAGTGAATGCAGTCAGGAGTCAACTATCCACAAGCATGCTTGCCATTGGACATCTTTTATACTAATCTTATCTATATTATTCAGGCATTACTAATTCGTATAGCAGATGCAACAATTCCTTCGGAGAAATTGGTGTCTTGATTCGCTCGAAAAGTTTCCGAAGGGACGGGCCGCATGAGTCGTGAACCTCTACATAATAGGCTCCTTGGGAAAGATCAAGTTGACCTTCCCAAATAACTTTAGGGCAAATAATGTTCCTAAATTCTTCTTTAATTTTGGCTGAGAAGGGATATTTGTTAGTTTTCTGAATAAGGAGTGCCATACCACTTTAATATAAATGGTCACCCAGCGACCGGTTTCAAGATCAACTCCGTTGTAGGCATTGAATTGCTGGTGCACTTGATGAAGAGTGGTGATATAGAATCGTTAAGCAATACTCACTATGGAAGATTTGTTGAGTTTGGCCATGTCTATTGCCGACAAACGAGTTCCATTTGCAGTTCGTTTTTAATTGTTTCCTTGCATTAAAAATGGAAGAATTATTATCTATAATTATCTATCCGGGCTAATAACCAACAAACTGCGGAAAACTTTTTAAGGAAATTTATTGACAAGCTGAATGGATTAAAATTGGGGAATATAAATGGAAAAAGAGGGTTAACTATGTCTGATTGCATTTGTCAAATATATTTATCTTATTTATTTTCTGCAAATTAATGGAATATATTAAATGATATTTATAATAATAATTTCCTATGCTACATAGCAAAAAATAAACATTTCAATCTCCCATCATTCTCGCTCTATTTTACAATTTATTCTAAAATATCAACCCCATTTTTAATTATCAATGATATTTATAATATTTTGGATCTTATATTTAATAACATTCACCTTTACAAATAGTATTAGTTAAAAGGATAGTCCACCATAGGAGTAGGCCTTTGCCATTATGCATTATTTCCACTAATGCTAATCTAAATAAGCTAATAATCACTCATGTTTTAATATAATTGCTGTATGTCTCATTTCTATCATAATCGCGCGCAGGGGCGACCTGCTGCTACGATACTCTAACCAGTAATATAGCTTGATTCTGTCGAAAGCAGGAACTTTACTACTGAGGCTATATCTTCAGGAACACCCAATCTTTTTACTCCCATTCCCTCTGCAGCTTTATCCTCTCCATGACTCCACAGTGAGTGACTAAATTTTGTTTTAATCAAACCAGGGCAAACACAGTTTACTCTGATTTCATCGTCAAGTAGTTCTTTCCCTAAAATCTTAGTCAATGCGACCAAAGCAGTCTTAGTTATTGAATAGTGACCGATCAAACTAGGAAGATCATATGCTGCATAACTTGCTAAGATAACAATTGCACTATCCTTTTGCTTTTTCAAATATGGTAAAGCCTATTGAGTTAAAAAGAAAGGCGCTTTAAAGTTGATGTCCCACATCTTTTGGATTTGATCCTACTGCGCCTCTAAAAAACTGCCCATCTGAGTTGAGACGGCTGCATTGAGTACTAAATAATCCAATCTGCCATATTTTTCAATGGTTTATTTAACCAATTTGGTGCGATCTTATTTTTTTCCAACATGGCAAACAATGCCATATGCCTAATATCCCTTGTCTGTAATCTCTTTGACGGTTTAATCAATATGTTTTTTGTCTCTACTGGAAATGATAACTTTAACTCCTTCCTGAGCCAATCTAATAGCTATTCCCTTGCCAATTCCGGTTGAAGAAGCTGTGATGACAGCGACTCTTCCCTTCATATATAATATCTATCAATAATACGTCATGATGATATATGAAATGAAACAATATTAATAAGCTACAGCATCAGACATATAGGCACCCCCTGCCTAAATAACCGTATATTATCATAAAATTAAGTCAATTTATTATAAATTCATAGATAAATAAAAATTTGAAAAGAGAGTAAATGAACAGAAAAAATGCTGCCTTAATATATGATCTTTAGAATAATGGCAAATTTTTAGCAAGACATCGCTCTCCACCATTATTGTAATTTTGCTTTTGTTGCACTCATCCAGAAACCGAAGAAGCCGGTGAAACATTTCTCGAACAATCAACCACCATTCCCACCAGCAAAATCTCCATCAAGCAAATTATCAAGAGAAATAGGTCAGCTTAAGGGATTAGCAATTAGTATTGGAAGAGAAATAATGTAAATCGAAGCCAATAGCAGAAAAGAACCTAACTGTCTGGCTTTAAAAGGTATTAATTCAGAAATGTAAACTGTGCAAATAATTAAAAAATCTTGCACTGCCAAATAAATCAAATGCCTTTGCATATTCCTCATAAAATATGCTTTACGTATGATAATAAGGTTAAGAAAATAAGTCATCCAACAACCAATCGCACAGTAAGTTAAATGACTAGCAGATCCCCGACTACTACTAACCCTGAGGAAACAAAAAAGTAAATATAAAAGGCTAAATAAAATTAAATCACGATAATGAGCCAATTTGAGAAAGAGTTCAACGATGTTTTAGACTCTAAACAAGGAGATTCTTCAGATAACCACGAAAACTAAAGTAAATAATCGATAACTGGAAAACAACCTCTGTTTATTACGCCATAGAAGACCACCAAAGAGATGGCTAAGTTTGATAATGACGTGAATATGGGTAATTTTTCGTTTGGTCATCGCCAAAAAACGCACTTCATGAGTAAATACATGAACTAAACAACTCTAAGGCAGCCATAGACGATAAAAGAGTTAAAATAATCCTTATTGTAGCTGTAATCCAAATACCTTTCGAATGAGTCAGTTTCAAGTAATAAGGTGATTGAAAATACAGAAAAGCATATATAGTTTATGAGAGGAACCTTTAATAAGAAAGGTATGATGAATTTTATTCACAGAATATAAACTGTAAGCCAAGATATGGTTATTTCTGATTCTTAGCAATCTGTTGTCATTGATGATTTTCACAGTATCATGGACAACATGAAAAAAAAGAAAAGGAGGGAGCAACAAAACTCTCAGAAATTTCACAACTCTGAAAAATACCCTTGATTTTTTTGATTTTATAATATACAGTTCGTGCCTATAAAGTCAAAATATATAGATAGGAAGTACTTTTATAAGAGCTATATATTAATCATGGACAAATTAAAATAAATACTCAAGAAATCAAAACCAACAGCTCAAACCATCGTCCAGAAAACGGCCATCGCGCAACAACAAAAGCGTTTTTAAGAACAGCAGGAGGAATAAAAATTGAAATAACAATAATTGAAACAAAAAAGACTCAAGGAACTCGAAGATTTTTACTAATTCGATTATCGCAGAAAAAAGATAAAACTCAACGAATAAATTGAGACCATTGTCCTCAAGAAATAATAGATAAAAGCTCGATTGAGAGAGCTTCACCAGCCTATCACTCTCTTTGCTGAAACAGACGTCGAAAGGTATAAGAGACTGCAGAAAATAGAGTAGTTCTATCAGGATAACCCCACTTTCGACATGAAAAACTACGACGAATAGTTTCAGTATAAACTTAAGGAGCAAGTTTACTTTACATAGCTTGATGCCAAATACAGAGATAGGCTCATCGAACCCAAACTCGGAGATGATCCACTTTTTATCAAAAGAAAGACGTAGATGATCCTTAGAGATGAATAAAATGTGCCTTTTGAGAATATGTGTGATTAGATCATTTTGTGGATTCATAAAATGTTAAGAGACTGGAGTCAAGCTCTTGAACAAAAGTACAACTCAGAAGAACTGAGGGAGAAGTATCGTCAAAACTACGATAGATACGAACTGTCATGGGAATAAATAAAAAGCTTTATATTTGTCTTGAAAAAGAGAACTGGCGATAAGGATATGATTCGCTCCATTTATCACATTATCAACTGCTGCCTCGTGAGAGAATACATACAAGCCAATGACAAATATCTTTCCCTTTCCATTGGAATCGCTCCATGGCCTATGGGAGTAGCAATGCTGAGTCTTACTATTAAAAGAAATGGTCCGAAAGTGTCTCATGTTCTGGATGATCCAATCTCTAGAAAATGGATGCAAGTCATCAAACGATTTATTTCAGTGAGCCAATAGATTTATCCGAATTCATAAGATTTCAAAAAAGTGGGATACTCTGTGAAGTCATCAATATGATTGAAAATAAGCTCAGATTTAAATACAATATTATGCAATATTATGATAAAAGCGGTTTACACATTTTAAATTCATCATTTTTCACTCTCACTATTCGCTTCTGGTGGACAAATGAGAGTAAAAATAGTTTCAGTCATGAGGGATGAAATTTCATCAAGGGCACAATGCTTCAGCATGACTTTTATATTGCACAAATTTTTGATAATCTTTTTACTTGCCACAGTGTTATGAGAAATGTCAGTAATGGGTTGAATCATCTTTTGAAACTGTCCTTTGAACCTGATCAGCTTAACAAAATAATCTATCAGCCACTTAATTTTCATTTTGACAATGAGTTAATCACTCACTTACTCAGATTCAATGATCAGTTGCGGAATGTTTAGGGGAATGCGTTTAAAAAACTCATCAAAGTAGTCTTCTATTAGTTAATTGTCGAAGCAGGCTGAAAGATTGGTGTTGATGGTCGATTGGCTCATCTTTGATATTAGTATATTTAGTCAAAAAATAGGTTCAGATATTATAAAATGTCAATCAATAGATATATTGGATTTAGTTATACATGATTATATACTGTCAAGGTCTTAATGTATTCTCTCCTTTTAATAATCTCAACAATTATGGTGTTATTTAATTGTTACCAGATATTCATAGAATATAACTTATGAAAAACATGTTTAACGCTACAAATTATTATCACACTCTACATTAATTATTCACAAATGGGATCAGACGAAAGCAAGCCCCAACCCAAGCAAGCAGCGCCCGCCTTACCAAAGGATACTACTGAGGCTAAAGTTGAACAACAAATCAAACTTTAAAAAGCGGCTGTTGGTCTTGACCAAAACATTGAAAATTTCCGTAATAAAGAAGCAAAATATGAAGCGAAAATATAAGTTCTGAAAGCAAAAGCTAAAGAGCACCTAGATAACGGAAGGCAGAAATAAGCTAAGAAGCTTATTCAGGAAGCAACTAGACTTAAAAAGCAGCTCTAGAGTATCGAAGTACGCAGGAAAGTTATTGCTAATAAAAAAGATGATTTGGAAATTCATCAGATGAATCAGGAAACTATCGATGCCATGGCTGAAGCCAACAAATTTACAACTGAAGATCTCAGTGATAAACTCGCAGAACATGTTATCGCTCAAAAAGAGGCCAAGATGATTCAAGATCAAATCGAAGGCCAAATGAAAAATATGGTTGAAGATGAAGATGCAGACTAAGCAGTCGAAGATATGATGAAGGAACTTTAGGGGGAAATTATTAAAGATAAAAAGAAGAAGATAGAAATCAAGAATCCCGGAGTGGGAGTAGAGACCAATAAGAAGCAAGTCCAAAAGCAAAAAGACGACATTGAAGACATGCTTGCCAACCTTTGATTAATTATCAGACAGAATTATTATATCATCATCTTCAGATGCAGCTAATTATTTCTGATCCTACTTATGTATGTAAATATTTTCCTCTTGCGTCGAAATCACTTAAGTTGACGAATAAAAATATAATATTGTACTTTTTACAAATGGAAGAGCAGATTGATTTCTCGCAAAGTCTGGTGGGCAAGTATAACATTGAGAAAATTATCGGGCAGGGCAACTGGGCCGATGTTTATAGTTGTGTTGATCGGGACACCTGCATTAAATATGCTGTCAAAGTTACATCAGAATTTAAATTTAAAAAAACTCCAAAACTCAAACAACTTGTCAAGGGTGAAATAGCCATTCTCAGAGAGTGCAACAATTAGAATGTCATTAAATTGATTGATTAATTCACTTACAAAGACTATCAATTCATGGTGATGGAATACTGCAATGAAGGTGATTTGAGGGATCTTCTCACCAAAAAAAAGAATATTCTTGAATCTGAAGCAGTGTAGTATCTCAAACAAATTTTGAATGGGTTTAAGGGACTTCATGAGGTGAGAGCAATGCATCGCGATTTTAAGATTTAGAACGTGCTCATGCACAACAACATTTGCAAAATTGCTGATCTAGGTTTTGGAAAGCAACTTATTTAAAATTAAATGGCCACAACCAAACTCGGAAGCAACTATACTATGGCTCCTGAAGTTATGAGAATGGGTTCCTATGACTTCAAAGCAGATATTTGGTCAATAGGAGTGGTATTTTATCAACTTCTCTTTGGAGATTATCCTTTTAAAGGAAGGGGTGCTGTTGCCATCTTAGAGAAAGCCCTATAAAATTAGATTAATTTTACACTCTCAAATATTAATATTACCACTGAGGCTTAAGATTTTATTCGAAGATGTTTGGTTGTAGATCCTTAGGAAAGGATAAGTTGGTCAGAGATATACTAACATCCGTTAATAGCAGATTGTAGAAGGGACTTTTTCTTGGGGTCTCTCAGTAGTAAGATAAACATATAGGAAAATACTCGATTTTATAAATTAAGTGAGATCTTAGTAGATTTCAAACCGAAAGAAGCTTAGTAGTTCATGAGAGAGGAAAAGATGGAAAAGTCAATAATTTAAAAACCAATTCCATTAAATATAAGCTAAGTTTAAAAGTAAAAAATAGTTGTATTGGACAAACTTCCTTTGGAAATACCAAAGAACAGTTAATTTAATGCTAAGCAATCGTCAATATTCTTGGAATAAGAGGAATTCGATATTCTTTAATAAAAAAAATACCTTCCTGAATCAAAGCTACCCTAAGAATCAACAATTAAAAAGATGATTTAAAAATAAAATAAATAACAATTATCAAGGATTGTCGATGAGGAATGCAGTTTTATTCCTCATAAAAACAAATTACCTTTAAGAAAGCTTTCCGAAATATAGAAATTGATTCCCATGTACCCCAACATTGAGAAGGAATTATTTGACATATAAAAAAGATACAGCGAAAGAATGAATAACATTATGTTTCCAGTGAACTAAATACTGATTCGGTTTGATTATATCAATAGCTGCACCAAAGGCATCGATCATCGCTACTATATGTACTTGCTGCTCACAGACTGTCAATTAAAACTAAATCGGTTTGTCAAATCAATACAGTTGGATTAAAATATTTTTAACATCAAATATCATTTTAGCGAATTTTTATAATTTAAAAAGAGTGGAATGGTAAAGGTTTTCACTTAAAAATAACAGGAAGTAACTGCTTGGCTATAAGCTATGAAAAAATAAAATTTTGAAAATAATATAGTCTATAAAAAATCGTTAAGCATGTCAGCTGAAAACTGGGGTTAATTTGTTAAAGAAAAGCTAAAGAGTTATGAGATCCTTCTCAGTTAAAATTTAAATTCCAATAATGATTACCAATAGGAATTGATGCTGACCATCTATTGTGTCAAACAATTTGCTCGATTTGTATCTGCGCCTAATTTCTAGTCTGCTAGGATAAAATAAACCATGAATAAATTTGATTTCGGAAAGGCATAAAAAGAAACTAAATAAAAACTTGCAAAAATAAATCAAAAATTCATCTCATAAAATGCTACCACTATATCTCCTCAACGATCACCTCGCTTTCAACCCCCTTCTATTTAAAAGTTTAGTTTTCCCATAGTTGAACCAAAGATAGAAAAAAAACCAAAACGTGCAAAAAAACCTCCAGTCACAGGTTTCATCTCGTTTTTCCGCAATATTTTTGGATGAGAATGATTTATACAGAAATACATCTGTAATTAATAATTATTGTGATAATCATTAATATATTAATATTTTAGATAGTTTTTTACATTTTAACTTCATTTGTTGATATAATTTTGACTAATTTGTACATCTTCGTGAATCGCATGAACTCAACAATTTTAACAAATTTTCAAATTTAGCCTAAATGAACTGAAGTCTCCCGCCTTTGATTGATTGATTGAATTTCAGTAAAAAATATGTTTATATCAAATAAGGCTTAATTCGGCAGCACATTCATAAACATATAGAATGAGATTAATAAACAAATATGTTAGGTTATATGCTAAATCATTCATCTTAGTCATTCAGATTGAAAGACATATTATTACTTTAGAAAATGTCACATTTGTACGATTACTCCTATAAAAATTTATTGAATTCATCCGCATTTGCAGCAGCCTAATTTTAATTCTATATGCAGAGACCATCGCCGAATTACTCGACCTTTTAATTAACTTTATTGCCATTCTTCTTAAAATTTATTTAAGTGTCGATAAGATCAGGTGATTCTAAAAGGTCAAAGATGTGCTATTCTTTCAAGGAGGCATCGCTTTACTGATCAACAGCAAAAGAGATGCTGCTGATATTAAGGTTCAGATCTGATTTTTATAGTTCGCTAAAAGACTGGTTGGATTGATTATTCCGAGTGAAATTTATAGTATCAAAAGACATATTCTGAAAAGATTGATTGTTATTTTAATTGCCATATTTTTTATTCTGTTCAAAGGACAAATTCATTTCTGGTTTGACAATTATTTTTTTGTAGTAATCGTGATCATTCCTCAAGCAAACTCTTCGAAATTCGTATTATTCCTCGGGATCATCATCATATTATTTATTGTATTTATACCTGAGGTTGCTTATTTGCAAGCATATATCAGGCTCAATCTACCTCTTTCTCCTTTATTATTCGTATTTCTATTTAATCTTTTATTGCAATGCTGTAGGCGCATTTGTATTCACCTACTTATATTTTTTCAGGTTTTTACGGTAACGATTAAAAACCGCCTAATAGTCATTCGTCTGGTAGCTTACATTCTTTTTGTTTTTCCGGTAGTATTTTTCATACTCTATAGATTTCTCTATTGCTCGCTCAAATTTTTCACTTATTTTGCCCATATTTTCAGACCAAGGAAAGAATATGGGTTCTTCGCTCTCTTCGATAAGATTATTTATTAGTTTTTAGTAATATCGGTGATGCGGCTTTTTATGTTCATTTGAAAGGAATAAGCAAAAAGTAAAATATGTATCCTCTGCTCCTTCCCGCAGGTCTTTCAATGTTTAATCAGATATTATGATTTGCTTCAGAAGATTAAACTCCATAATGAAATAGACAGCCATTGACTGCCTCAAATCTTCGAAATGATTCTAAAATAAAGTTGCATACTCACCCAACTTCCAATCTTCGCTAGATTCCTGCATAAAGTGAGTAACTCCATCAATCAACCGCTCTTGTATCTTATAATCCGCAACAAATTCAAAGACATATTTCTATGGAAAGAATTTAAGGAAGTTTGTCAAATTAAATAGGATGTCCTTGATAGTAAAAATAAGTTTGATGGTTTGCTGCACCATATACTTCTCCTGATTAGCATAATGTTTGGAAGAAAGGGACTCAGGAGTAAAGCTTATGTTGCTTCCTCTCTGCTGTTTCATCTGCTAAAGTTTTTATAGCTCCACCAAATTGAAGAAGGAAAGAGTATCTTGGTCATAGGAGTTACTGGTGTTGTATGCGTTTGCAATTATCTATTTCACAATTATTTAGTTCGATTAACCATATATGGCTGCGATATCCAACAATTTAGGTATGTCCAAAAACCACTAATCATAGACAAACTACTTATATTCACTTGGAGCTTTGCTAATGCGATAGTAAACAAACAATATGGCCTACACTAATAATTTGTAGCATTGATATGATTGATCAGAGGGTTATATTGTCTCTCTTTAGGAAGGTAGGCCTTTTTGAAATTTAGAGTACCTACGCCGTGGAAAAATTATTAAGCAACTCTCTAGACTCTTCGAAAGAGACTGATTAGTTTTCAGTTCCTTGAAAAACTATTGAGTGCTCATAACCAGCAAGAACCGAATATCTTTGGTGAGAGTTTTGATAACGCAATAAAATTCGGGTTGTTTGAGGAGAGAGAGGTTTTGGTTGTAGAGAGAGTCTTTGTTATTGAGACAGAGGTAGTTATGAGGGCTATTAAAGGATATGGAGCGAGGTGAAACTTTAGTCCGCCATTTTCCTTTCTTCATTTAGGAAAATAAAGTATAAAGATAGGGAGAAGATGAATAAACTAACAAATAAGAAGATATGGAGGTAAAGACGACTAGATTTATATCTAACAAATGTGTTGGTCAATTTATTTTGATATTGATGACTTCAAGGCATAGTTTATTAAAGATTAAGGCAAATAATTATCGCAATTGATATGTTAGACATTAAAATTAATAGAAGTTCTAGAAATTTTAATTTCCATTATCTTTATATACAACGGAAATAGTTTAATAAGTGGTGCATACAATCACTCCAATTATTTCATACATTCCCAATAAGGTATTCAAAGATTGTTTGGATGTAATTGCTACGAAAGGCCTCTCGATTATTGAACAGGTGATATGAAATTACCATTATTGCAGACCCAAAAAGCCAATTTTACCCGCAAGGTAAACCCTTTATCATCCTACGCCGCTTTGCCATGTTGTAGACTATCTGCATCAGGCATCAAATACTAAAATCGTGTTATTTAGCTGATAGAGGGCAATTTCACGCTGCCGCGAGTAGGACTCAATCAGTAGGTAAATTGCAGAAAAGCCGTTGGCCCAAATCAAATTGTCTGCATTAACAAAGAGAAACTTTGACCATTGCGATAGTATCTAGCCAACAAACAAAGAATTCGTCGCATCAGCATCATCTATACTGCAGTTAGCGAGGTTGATTTGACGTAGGCGATGAGGAACTTCGGTATTTCTCGAAGCGGACTTCATATAGTACTTCTTACTCCTTGGCAATGGTCTTTATCTTGAAGAGGAGTTGTATGAGATAAACAGCGCCGTATGTTTTGTAAGTATTTGCAGCAGTAGTGAACACGTAATTGAAGCAGAATTGATTACAAGAAAGAGGATGTATTTCGTTGCACTTGGCCCAACTCCACCCCTTTTCGATGGAGTCTTGAACATACTCCAGCGACATCGTATTTCCGTTCATTTATTCGCAATTAATAATCTCTTTTCAGACTGTTACATTTTGCAATCAATATTAGATGATTTTTTGGGTGATGTTAGGTTTTCCGTTCATTTTCTAAACATTTTATTTTATCCATACTATCTTCTTTTATTTTAATTTATCAGATCATCATTACGATCAATAAATTAACTATGTTGTTTTATTAAAAATAAAAGTTTATATTATCACGTCTCTAGGGCTGTCCATTATCATCAAAACATCACTAACATGTCGTGCTGATTCAGTTTACTGTAGTAACTCTTGTCAAAAGATTGAAGGTGCTTATGCCTGCGTTTCAGCCTTCTCATACGCTTCTATGATTATTAAAGTCCTTGAATTGGAGTGAACTCCGCCACTATTTCCTCGATTTCCATCCGATAAACATCCTTTGGATTTATTTATTGTGATTTACTGTGCTTTAACTTTCCTTGCATATAGTTCTGCATCAATTGCGATTTTTTAGATTCTTGTAATTATCGATACTCTTTTTAAATGTTGACAGTTTCAAAAGCGAAAGAACGCTCTTTCGACCCATGCTTTGGAGATGATTACGGGGACTGCTGTATTTTTTTATCATGTGATCCTCTTCTTTTTAACTACTCCTCTGATTTTTACATGACTAGGGACTGATTAGTTACTACATTGTAGTTAGATGATTTTCGAAGAGTCTTTTTAGCAAATTGAACTTGCTACTACATTTCCTTTTTTTTATTCAATAAAATAGGAGGAAGCACTTTCTTTTCCCGATCGATGGCACTAATGGTTCTATCCTTTATCAAACTGTGGTTAGCTATTTTTCTTTCTGTTTTGGGATATCTCCTTGATTATCTGCCATGGAGAATGTCGAGAATGTTATTCATCCTGCGTTCATTTAAGTTGAGAGTTTAGAGAATGAGGGGGTCAATTGTGCGATACTTGAAATCATTCATTAATAAAATTATAGGCAGATTTAGATAACTTTAATCAAGATAAAATTTATATTTAGTCTCTATTTTAAATAAGTTTATATCGCAATCGTTGATCAAAAGACTATTAAAATATATATCATTTGAATATTGAACTCAATCACTTTCTTATAATTTTAAATTCGTCGTTGGAATCTATTTAACAATATTGACTTTAGTTTTCGGTTCATCTGCCTTTTACTCTTTACTGACATGGAGCCATAATATGGCATTGAGCCCTGTTTTAAGTTGTGGCTTTTTGGTTAATATTTCAACATTTTGATTGCGTTGACTGCAGGAATAGCAAATGATTGCTATTAAATAGTCAATGGCTTAGTGAGTGCTCACCGCAATATACAGCCCCCTTGCCATGGCTATGTTCTGATTGGATACTATTTCAATGTTGAAGGTGAGAGGATTGTTAATGCGTTATTGATATGTATCTTCAAACATTATCCCTGATAATCTATCAATAATTCTAACCCTCGAGCTATTCCTGGATGCAATTAAAAATTATTAAAACGAGATATCCTGAATTGCTGTTTTTGCAATTTTCCTGCTGTAGGCGAATCCGACCTATTGATAGTGGTTGGAGTGCAAATGATGCAGTATTTGCTCAGAAAGGAATTTCTTTACCTGTTTCTTGTTTGTGGGATTTATAGAGGAGTGGATTCCCCTCTCACAGACACAGCAGTTCAGAATTATCTTTTAATTTTCATAATGATAGGTTGGGTTCTGTTTGCCTAAGGAGGAGGATATCATTTGTAATTTGTTGTAATATTGATCTGTCTGCTAAAAGATGTATTCATGAAAGGAACGCTGCTCTTCGTGTTTTAATAGCGAACAGACAGAAGGCGTTGACTATTGTAGGAGAGAAAACATTTATTGAATCTCAATTTTGAGTTGATGTATTTTGTCTTTGAGTTCCTGTTTCTTGAAGAGAACATAGCTATTACCTACATCAAAATTGCGACTGCAATACTCGTTTATATTTTCGCTTTGATTATCTAAATCCACAGTAAAAGAGCGGATTTATCTGAAAGTATTCGCTTTTTGAAGTAATTTTTGTATCTGTTCACGCATCCCTTAAAACTCAATTTCAATAGATTTGCAGACCTCCTTTTTTGTTTTCATTTATTCTAGTTGCAACTTTTTCTACCAGTCAGATATCTTGAGTCTCTAGATATTTTTTAATGCTTGGATCGGGGCTGATTTGAAATCTATGGCGACATTTTACATTTCTTTCATGGTATATGGGATTTGTTAAGAAAGGAGCAGCTGCTAATAAGGAATGATCCATTTTGTGCACTCCTCCTTTTTGAAATGGCTGTGCTAACAACTGAAATTTCTGTTGTTGCGATCACTGCAGAAAGGATTAAGGCAGTAGTAGAGTTGGGATGGATTCTATTCTTATGCTTTTAGCATTAATGATAGTTCTTATAAACACAGACCATAATAATGAAGAACAATATATATTTGCTGATTTAACTGTGAGAAAGGCAGTTTTAATTAAGACCTTTGAAAAGATAAACTAAGTCAAGTAGCCGTTAAGTTAAGAAAAAAAGTCATCAACAGCAAAGAGAATTAAATCATGGATGGCAAAAAACAATATAATTTAGATTAATTAATTTTTAATTTCCATTTCAATGAGCAAGCCTGCCACTTGCATTTGATAAATGCTTGCTGTCAAAAGTTGGTACTATGGCTTGATGTATTTGAATTGTAAAGAAGCTTCAACAGTTAATAATAGTTAATAATCTCACTTTAATTAAAAATCAAATTTATTGGTTAAAATAAGGCATTAATTCAATTATAATTTTAAAGAATTGCTTCAAGCCAATGAGTTTCATGTAATCAGTCCCTGAGGCTCTAAGTGATCCCCTCCCTCGAATTTACGTGTGCTTTTGCAACAGAAGGTTTACAACTTACCCTGGGATATATCTTCATCTTAAAACCAAACACGATAATCTCTTCTTCAAATACAAACAACTCAAAATCACCAAGCTCTTCAGAAAGATGTACGATGAAGATAACAACGAAATCTACAGGCTGCAGGACCTCGGCAAAAGATAATCGCATTATAATGGTGTTAATTAAAAAATAAAAAATATTAAAAAAAGCAACAAAGACTAGTCTTCGGCAAGGAGATAGGAGGACTCAGTGAAAATTAATAACTTATTAGATTTCCACCCTCACCCTCAAACTAAACCCAATTAATTCATCAGAATTCATTAACACGCTCATCGGCCTAGAAAGGTGATTGAAAATTAGTTATTGACGTTCGATTTCAAGAGTAACAATCATCCCTCACTCTTTACTTAGAATAATATCCAGTTTGGATCGCCTTTTTCTGCTTAAAGTCATTACTTTAGCTTTAATCCCTATCTTTCCCGTCAGCCTTCAATTAAACAAATTATGGAGAGCTATCTCCTGTCGTCTAAAGAATAACCGAAAGATAAGATTCTGATAAGAAACTCCCTTTACAACTTAAAGGTTTTCATTGATAAAAACTACGAACTGCTTGATGATCCACGAGTAAAACATAGAATATTTCTATCCTACTGTGATTAGTTTGAGCCAAAGTGTATAGGGTATCTCTTAGAAGACTATATTGTTTACCTACAGTCCAAAGTCCAAACAAATCATTTGCCGACTTCAGATGAAAACATTATTTAAATTCGATAGATGTAATATTCATTGATATTTGTGGAGTGGCTGAAGGACAATGGGCTTATCTCATTTAGACCGGCCTTAAAATAAGCAGGCTCTCATTCTTGGTAATAAAAGAATGCTCCTGTTTTCTAAAAGGCATAAATAATGGCTGAAAATAATTTTTCATAATTTAGATAATGATTTGCCCAACAATTATAATACTTTATTACTCGAATTCAAAATCAATTCTTAATAGAACTCAGTAAATATACCTTGATAGTTATTCGACTTCTAATGAAGCAAATCCCATCAGTAGTTCTTTTAGTCTTAATAAAAAAATTGCATGCCGATATTACTGAAAAATGGTTATTGCTGCCGTTATATCTCCCCATCAGCTTCGTACTACTCTTCTACATTTTATTCGTACTTGAATTCAATTTCCTTTTTATTTGATTTCGCTTTTGTTTTCGTTTTATTTGGTTTCGTGAGAGTCTAAATCACAAATACTATACTATCACTGGGTCGGTTAGCAATTAATTGCTTTACTGTTATAGTTCATACTTGTCAGCCTTGGAAAAGGCTCGTTTCAGTTATTATTTGTAAATGTCCTCGCTTGGATATTGATCACTAAGGTGCTGCATCAATTCCTACATAACTAAATCTTTACGATGCCTTTTTAAAATTCGCCGATCTCAATAAATGCCCTGCTGCGGGCTGCTAAAATTCTGCTATTCTGTTCCAACCGACTCTCCATAAGGCATTGCCTGGTGAGCATAATGACTTTGTAGTAATCTTTATTGATGAGCACAACCTAAACTGTTTTAATTTTGATGCGGTCAAATATTTAAAATATCTTCACGAGTTCCTCCTTCTCCTTTTTGATTTGGGCTGGAGTTTTCTATGAATTGCTAATCATGGTGGACAGTTTGGCGTTATAGTAGAGATGATTCTTTATCTATTTACTACGAGTACTCTGAATACAGGAAAAAGCAGTTTCAAAACATCTTTGGGCTCTTAAAAAATCGCCTCTCTTGAGATATTAATCTCCGTCTTTCGCCTTATCAATTATTTATGCAATCAGCGATTAATCATCGCGCTTTCCTATGCTGACAGGCTCAGCTGTGATAGAACTCACGTCTATGTCAATCACAATGTCTGAGTTGGGGGGTATTCCAGGATATATCTCTTTTCCATAAGCAAGTTCCGATGGGATAAATATTCTTGCCCTAAACCCCTCGCGGCAAAGGGCAAGGCAATACTCTAGTCCAGTGATTATTTTGTCCCTCTTGAAAGTATAAGTGATTCTTTCCTGCTTCAGGAGAGTCATATCAGCGAGATAGATAAATTGCTTAAGACGAATGAACTCTCCTGTCTTGGGAGTAGGACCAGCCCCTGGATCGATGATAATCATCTTCAATTTGTTTGGAATAAGTTCAAGCCATACCCCTTGCTCTAGTTCACTGGCTTATAAAACTGCTCGTTGTATCTCAGGCACATAGGTTTGGCCTTCGATGGTGCCGTAAAAATTTCTTTGCATAATAAAATATTGTAATTCAGAGATCAAAGGGCAATTATGATGAATACAATTGACTTTGGAGAACAAGTGGAATCATTTTAAAGAACAGAAAGTTATCGCTAATTTAATTTGAAGTTTAACCTATTGCTAAATTAAATTTAATCATTTTGAATTGAATTACATGTCTGCCAAACTATTACTGGCGCGCTTCAGGAAAAATCATCGCAATCGAACCATCGAGGAGCACAGGCTATGCATTCGCCGTCTTCTCTTAAATGGCTCAGATTAGCAGCCAATGGAAATTGAAGACAGGCGTTTGGACAAATCTGCAAGCAAGAGAGGATCATAGCTAATTGAGTCAATAAGCCAAATTATCTTTAAATGCTAGATAGCTCAAGCAAATTATCACTAATAATAGTACAAAGCTTTGGATTGTCAAAATCATGTCCATCAAAATGGTCACGCTCATATCATGAAGACATTGCTAATCTACTCCAGGGCAGTCGCTGAGAAACAAAAACATTAAGAAGAATAGCTTTGGTCATCTTCTTTCAGTACCAATAATGCCAACTTTTAGCAAGACGGGAATAGCGTCCTTCCTGAAATGGCTGACTTTGAAGTCGTGGCAGATCTGTTTGAGGAGTTAAATTAAAGTCAAAGGAAAATGCAACTGCGTTTAGACTGCTTAAATATTCTTGCTACTGCTTTTCATCCTTTTCTTTTTTAATTTTTGTCTCAAACTGCGAAGATCCCAAATTATCAAGCAATTGTTCGAATTTGGATAAAGATCTAGAATATTTTTGCCTCCCTTCTTCGTAGGATAAACGAAAATTCGTGTCTAACCATCATCGAACTCACCTCTATGATGAGCTTTGTCCTCAGCAAGCTTAGATTTCTCAAAAGTTGTGATCTGATGCATTCACAATAAATTATTAATATAAACAATAGATACCTCAAGCTAATCCTGGAGATCAATCACTTTGAGTAACCATAGCTTTAAGGGCTAATTCTTAAAGCCGCTTTATAGTTTGTGCTGGAAGCAGATCTTGAGAGAAATGAGTACTTCTCCTTATAATAGATGTGGCTTTTCCTGATCAGGCATTCGGATAGTTGGAGTAAATCTGAATTCTGCGCTATCTGGATATAAAATTGCTGTTCATTAGTGTAAATTTCCATGATCTGCTTGCCTGCTCTCGTGAAAGTCACTTTCCATTAGCATCAGAATTTATCCTTGGAGTTGTCTGACATTTTATTCTTCATTAAAACACTGACTGTACAGGCAATCAGAGGGTATTACAGCAGCTATATTCAAGACTATCCCACGCTGAAGAAAAAATTCACTTTCTTATTGCTATCATTAATGCAAAAATTTCTAATTGCTGAATTGATGGTTGGAAGCTGGCCAAATTTTTGCCGAGCAGTTGTGGAGGATAGTAACGGAGATTCAGACCTCTAGCTTTTGGGTTTGATAGTTCTGGGATAAATGTAAAAATATGGATGGTAGCAAAAATCAAAGTTGTTCCTGTATTACTAGGTGAGTGGAACAACAAAAGAAAAGCCGAAGCTGTTCCCGAATGTCTGCTGATAGTTTTTGTGTTAGTTTTGATTCTTGCATGCTTAATCATGAACCAAATTAATTACAATAATTTATTGAATTTAAAGTTGAAGTCAGATCTTATAGCGGATGGATATATCGTACTTATTATTATTTTCATGGATTCTAAATTTGTTGAATCGGAGCTCAGAAATCATCTCATTCGTGAGGGCGTCATCTACAGGCGCACTAAGTTTTTGCAGGAGTGGCGGGAACGCTGGATGGTCCTTACTATGAACTATATCTTTGTGTTCACCGATAAAACTCATCAATAGCTCACAGAGTTCATTGAGCTGAGGGAAATCAAGAGCTATAAGAGCATTGTTCGCAAGGATTAAGACATGATCCCCACTTGCTTCAGAATCAGCACGAAAGAGGACCTTTATTACTTTTGTGCTCGCAACTGCAATGACAAATGGAGTTGGATAGTTTCTATAGAACGTCTGCTGGACTTCAAATACTCTGGCAAAAGCCCTTACAACAGTTTGGAAGAAATCAAAACAAAGGGATTCGTGAGTCAAGAAGAGTATGAAAGGGGCACAATTATCAAGCCTGTTATTGAAAAGCCTAAAGAAGTCGTTAAGCCTCAAGAACCAACTACAAAGGCTAATGAGCAAGATTATGAAAAGCTTGTTAAATAATTGTAAGAGAAACTTGTTAATTTGTAGAAAAGAGAGTCAGAAATCACTAAAAAAGCTCAGTAAAATGAGGATGTTTTTATCTTTTAGCTGAATAAGCTCAAGAAGGCCGAATAATCCATGAAGGAACTGGAGCTAGAGGCTGTGGAAAAAATTAAAAAGGCAGAAGAAGTTTTGGCGCAACACACTGAACAGCCCAGGGAGGTTATTGTTTAAAAAATAGTGGAGGTTGTTGTTGAAAAACCTGTAGAGGTCTTTGTGGAAAAACCAGTCGAGGTGTTTGTATAAAAACACGTTGAGGAAGTGGCCAATTCTCCAGTAGTTGAAAAAAAAGAGGAGATTAAATCTGAATCTCCATCATTTATCAAAAGAGATACTGCGAAAGGAAAGGTTGCTTAAATAGCAAAGATGTATTAAACTAAAATTGAAGAAGATGTAAAGGTGAGTCACGTCAATATGGTTTTGTCAAAGCGTAGCAACGTTGCGAAGTAGGAAAAGAAAACAAAAGATTAATTCCTCCACGGCTGCAGAAGAAATGTTGTGGTGAATTTGTTTGAGGAATTCCATTCTAAGGCCTATGACTATGCTGGACTAAAGCCTATTCTCTAGTTTTTAATTAAAATGGCAGCAGATAGAAGTCTTGGCTATCAGCCATTAGTGGTTTCAGAATGCAAAGCCAGCGAAAATCGCTTCTTCTTCGCAGAAACTCTGCTCTAGCTCATTGCTGATTATCGTGACTACTAAAGTGGAGACAAGCTATGCAAGGTCATCGAAGTTCTCATTTTCCAGGCTCCAGGAATGTTCAAAACAAATCATTTCGATTTGATCAAGCGCAAATTAACTGATCTCTTTGATCATACTACTGACGAGGCTCGCCTTGGTGTGGTCTTAAAGACAATGCATGTTATTCATAAACTCAAAAGCTACGCCAAAAACGAGGATTTAAAGAAGAAGTTACAGGACGTTGTCGACGGAAAAGCCAGCGAGGATGTGAAGAGCTGGGCCAGAAAGTTGCTGGAAGATCAGTGAAATGATAGTCTCTATAGTCAATTGATGATAAATCATAATTATTTTATGCAGTAATGGAATTAGTATAGATAATAACTATGAATAATCATATTAAAACAGATGTTTCCTTCAATAAACCATCTAATGATGAATCGAGAAAGATTAACGTTTTATTTTATACTATTATTTCAATTGTTTTTGACTCTTCTGGATGAACATTTGCAACAATAATTCTGAGCAGCGCATCTAAAACCAGCAGGGTAGTCTTAACATTACTGGCAACAGCAACACAATCACTATCTCTAATTCAAATCTCATACTTACCGTTAATGGAAACAGGAATCAAATCGTCATGCAGAACAGCAGAATCAATGTTTGCATCAATGGCAACAGAAATATGTTTGTTGTCAATCGATCATCAGTTAACTTTGGGTTTAATGGCAACAGCAATAAAGTACAAGGCTAATAAACCTCCAGAATTAATCGCCAATATGACAATGGAAATTAAAATCATTTTGTACGCTTACAATAGAGAGAAAGACCACCGAGAGACTATTAAGCTAATCAAAGAAGTCAAAGAATGCCTAATTATGGCAATGGTCAAAGAAACGGAGGTAATGGTGGCAATGGAGGTAATGGAGGATGTCAAAATAGGAATAATCGTCAGCAAAGACCACAAAGGCAGTACTCTTTCGATCAAAGACAAAATTATTAAAATGTTCAACAGCAGAGACAGCCAAATTTAGGTTTTAATTTTCAGAATATTTTCGGTGGAGGATTTCATGAAGCCCAAAATATTATGCATCAATTGCAAGCTAGTATGCAGATGATGTTCCAACGCCCCAATCAACATCAACAACGTCAGCGGCCTAATCATCGAGTTGTATATGATTTCCATGAAGGAGAAGAACACGAATAAGAAGACCATTTGGGTTTAACTGATGATGAGGTGGATCTTTTACCAATATCAAAACATGAGGGAAAAGATGGAAAGTGTCCGATCTGTCTTTGTGAGATTTAGGAGGGGGAGGAGGAGACATTTCTAATGTGCATCCACTCTTTCCACTGGAAATGCATTAAGGACTGGCTGGTAAAAAACGCCAAGTGCCCAGTTTGTCAATGCGATATCAAGGAACTGCTACGTCACTGATAAATTAAAGTTCATCTGATATTTGTTAGAGAATAAATGACAAACATCTCGAGCATTATTATTGCCGTTGGTTTTTGTTTCTTCAACATCAATCAAGGATTAAGATATATAATTTTAGAAAATCGCTACTGCATCAGTAATAATAATGGGAAACTGTTGTGATAAAAACAGCTACGAAGGCTTTTTCCCAGGAGACTAACTTATTCTTAAAGATAAAGATCGCAGGATTAAGGTCGATCCCAATCAATTGGACAACTTTCCCTTCAATAGTATTGGATGGATACAATCACAATAAATGTTCAGCAACACTAAAAATATACCCTCTGAAGCACCAAAGTTAACAAATTATACTGGATTTTTGATATCAAACTACCTTGTGCTGACATCTTGCCACAACTTCGTGACTCG
>Ga0302186_10000240_pt1 | contig 51004 bp, 52 predicted proteins | sample II_Bog_E1_2_FD_198782 | JGI IMG/M metagenome (GOLD analysis project Ga0302186, IMG submission 198782) | Peat permafrost microbial communities from Stordalen Mire near Abisko, Sweden - II_Bog_E1_1 | ecosystem: Environmental > Terrestrial > Soil > Wetlands > Peat | place: Sweden: Abisko...
TTTACTCGAAATTGGAGAACGTGACGGAGAAATAGTTGGTTTACTGGAAATTGGATAATGTGACGGAGAAATAGTTGGTTTACTGGAAATTGGAGAATGTGATGGAGAAATAGTTGGTTTACTGGAAATTGGTGAATGTGACGGAGAAAGTGTTGGCTGAAAAGAAGTGGGCTCCCCAGTTGGTAACTTTGTTGGTATAAAAGTAGGAATAAGAGTGATCGGCCGATTTGTAGGTACTAATGTTGGTGTTGAAGTTAGAACTAATGTTGGTGTTAAAGTTGGTAGGAGTGTAGGTATTAACGTAGGTATTAAAGTTGGAATTGAAGTTGGTAAAAGTGTAGGTTGTAAAGTTGGAAATTTGGTTGAAGCAGGTGTCAAAGTTGGAATTGAAGTTGGTAGGATTGTTGGAGGTTGGGTTGGTAAATATGTTGATATAGGTTTTACACTTGGAGTGTTTGTTGACACATCCATAGTTGAAGGATGATTTGTTTGTGAATGGTCTACTAATTGATAAAATGATGGTTTTTTAGTTGTAGGTATAAAAATAGGACTAGAGGTTGATAATGTAGGTGATACAGACGGATTTAATGTAGTTGGACGTGGATGGTCTACTAATTGATAAAATGATGGTTTTTTAGTTGTAGGTATAAAAATAGGACTTGAAGTTGGTAATGTAGGAAAGGCTGTTGGTGGTTCTGGAACAGGTGCAAATGTAAATGGATTTACTATGGTTCCTCCTGGTAAATGGCAATCTACGTTTCCTAGAGATATTTTATATAATGGTTGTAAAAATACATCTTGTGTTAATAAAAGTTCAAATTGTTTAATTGAATTATTTCCAAAAATAATACACCCTATGACAATAAAACCTGTGAATCTAAGGATATTGAATATTATAGAGATTAGACAGTATGACATTTATACAAATTTCTATGATAAAATAATGGAACAAAAAAATAATAGTGTGATAATTATTAGTTTTATAAAAAATTATTGAACAAATATAACTATTGAAGTTATGTTAAAACTTGTGTCAATTAAACACTAGGTTTTCAAGTTGGAGTAAAAGTTGGAGTAAAAGTTGGAGGTGTAGTAGGCGTAGTTACAAAAGTTATGGTTTGTCCTTGACCACAAACAGGTATTGTATAATTCCAAATCATTACTTTATTTCCGTGACTGTCCATTAAAATTGATATTACAGCATTACATAATCTTAACCAATTTGAATCTCCACGGTTTGTAATAATAATACTACTAATATTACTTGGTAAGGATTCTAAATCAATTATAAACCATGGATGTTGTCCAGGAGCTAATAGACCTTGATTAGTTGACATACAACTACCATCAGCAAAGGCAGAATCTGTATTTCCATCTACAGCATGTTGAGCAATTCCATTAGCACCAAAACCAGATGTTGGATAATATGTAGTACTTTGATAAGCAAGTTTATTTAAAGCTACATTAGTTGTTGGACTGGCAAATGTATAGGCTTGTATTTCACAAATATTGATTTCAACAGCTACACTTGAATTTATTGAAATGTAAAGATGACTTTCACCAGGAGTAGATGGTGGAGCAGTTGGTTGTATGGTTGGTGCTTTTGATCGTGTTGGGGATACTGTAGGTTTACTTGAAGAAGGTGATCCACTTGGAAAAAAAGTAGGTAGTTTTGAAGGTATTATTGTTGGGAATAATGTAGGTTGGGTTGTAGGTGAAATTGATGGGGATATGGATGGGATATTTGTTGGAAAAAATGTGGGTTGGATTGTTGGTAAACTTGTTGGCAGTGCAGTTGGTTTTATTGTTGGTAATAATGTTGGCAGTGCAGTTGGTTTTATTGTTGGTAATCTTGTTGGTAAAGGAGTAGGTAATATTGTAGGTTGAAAAGTTGGAAATAAAGTTGGGGTGATAGTAGGTAATAAAGTTGTTGGTAAATTTGTTGGTAAAATTGTAGGTTGATTTGTTGGCAATAATGTAGGAAGAACACTTGGTATATTTGTTGGTGTAAATGTTGGATGATGTGGACTTCTTGTTGGTATTGTAGGTGTCCTAGTTGGAGAACGTGTTGGATGTAATGTCGTAGGTGATAAAGTTGGAAAAGTTGGTAAAGAAGTTGGTAAGATATTTGGTAAAGAAGTTGGTGTATTCGTTGTTGGAGGTGTTGGTATATTAGTTGGTAATTTAGTTGGTAATATAGTAGGTATATGGGTAGGTGGATTTGTTGGAGGAGTAGGTACAGTAGTTGGTAAATTAGTAGGATGAAATGTAGGTAACGTTGGTTGAGCTGTTGGTAAAATTGTTGGAGAACCTGTTGGAAATGTAGGAGCTTGTGTAGTTGGTGGAGTAGGTAATTTAGTTGGTAAATAAGTAGGTAATATTGTAGGAAGATTAGTTGGTAAAAAAGTTGGTGATGATGTAGGTGAACTACTTGGCATGTTAGTTGGAAAGGTAGGAGGTGATGTTGGTAATGATGTGGATGGCGAACTTGTTGGACTAGAAGATGGAAAGGATGATGGATTATATGTTGGTATAAATGTAGGTGTAATTGTAGGTATAGAAGTTGGTAATTGTGTTGGTAAGCTAGTAGGTAATAATGTTGGAAATAAGGTTGGTACACTGGTAGGTACTAAAGTTGGAAGCTTTGTTGGTAATAATGTTGGCACATTAATAGGTATTAAAGTTGGTAGTTGTGTTGGTAAATGTGTTGGTATGTTAGTTGGAAGATTTGTTGGTAATAATGTTGGTACATTAGTAGGCACTAAAGTTGGTAGTTGTGTTGGAAATAATGTTGGCACATTAGTAGGTACTACAGTCGGAAGATTTATTGGAATTACTGTAGGTAATAATGAAGATGGAAGTAATGTTGGTAGATGTGTTGGTAAATTTGTTGGAAAAACTGTGGGTATAAATGATGGTGATAGTGTAGGTAACATAGTTGGATTAAATGAGGGTTTACTAGAAGATGGAGATTTTGTGGGTGTATTCGAAGGTTTATTTGTAGAGGGAGATAAAGTAGGTATACGTGACGGTTTATTTGTAGATGGAGATAATGTAGGACTTTTAGATGGTTTACTTGTTGATGGTACATGAGATGGTGATGTATATGTTGGTTTACTAAAGGAAGGAGATGAAGATGGAGAATGAGTAGGTTTACTGGTAGATGGATTTTGAGATGGTGTAAATGATGGAAAAAAGGAAGGAAATATTGTTGGAACCTTAGTACTTGGAGCTGATGACGGGGAAACAGATGGTGGATCTGTTGGTGGATTAACTCTAGGATTATATGATGGAGAATAAGCTTGAAAAATACTAATTGTTGGAGAAGAAGACGGAGAAAATGAAGGAAATAACATACTTGGTCCATAAGATGGAGATGTTGATGGTTCAAATGTTGGTGAAATTGTTGGAGATAATGATGGATTTAAAGTTGGATTTTTAGATGGTAATTTTGTTGGTAATTTTGATGGAATCAATGTGCTAGGAAAATGTGATGGTAATTGAGATGGTAATAAAGTTGGAAAATGTGATGGTAATTGAGATGGAATTAATGTACTAGGAAAATGTGATGGTAATTGAGATGGTAATTGAGATGGAATTAATGTACTAGGAAAATGTGATGGTAATTGAGATGGTAAATGTGATGGTAATTGAGATGGAAAATGTGATGGTAATTGAGATGGTAAAAGAGATGGAAGTTTTGATGATGGTGAATTAGATAAAGTAGGTGATTCTGATCCACTAATAATCATAGATAATGGAGCTTGAGTTATATATACATATGGTAAACATGTTATTGGTAATACTGTTCCATTAATTTTAAATAAATATGAAAATTGATAAGATTCATTAAAAATTGATTTACAGGTTTGAATTTGAAATGATCTAATAAGGATTTCTAGTACACTATAATTAATGCCTAGAATTAGATTAGCTAATATTACTTTAAAAAAATAAAATAATTGATATCTCATTTATAAACAAATAGAGAAAAGAGTTGAGTAAGTTTTTTTTTATTAAAAAAAAGTAAAAATAGCTCGTCTCACAAACTTATTAGAAACAAAAAAATGTCATCTTCTTTAGACATTCATCTTGAATCAGATTTTCCTCCACCCCAACATTCTTCATTAAAAAAAATTAATGAACCAATTAGATGGTTATATTTTAGTTGTTTTGTATTTTTTATTTTAGGTTTATCATTTTTTATTCGATTACTTGTTCATGTAGATCCAGAAATTGTTTTATATGGATTTAATAAAAATCATATAAATAATCATGTACCATCTAATCAACTTCATAATACATCTTCTAGTGATTTAGCATCATCAATTTTATATATTGTTGTATCTGAACGTCCAGCATTACTTTGTTGTATTGTTAGTTTTATATATTCAATTACCTATTTTTTTCAGATTAAAACTTCTTTTATGCCATATGTGTCTTATAGAATGTTTGATGCAATATTAGATAGTATTGTATTTAGTGTTTTATTAGCTTCCTTAGTTGAAATTGTTTATTTTATGGAGTTTCTTACAGTTATGGCTTCTTACATTATTTTTAGATTATTATTATTAACTGATAAACACATTGAGGTTGATAACACTAATTATAATGAAGCACTTATTTGGTATATTTTAATGATTTCTATTATTGAATTTTGGGCAATTTTATGGATGAATATGATAGCTTCATGGCCTTCTATAACTATAGGAAAAAAAGTTGGATTTGTTTTTGTTCATAACTTATTTTTTTATGATATGTTTAGATTAATAAAATTTAATAAAAACAAATTGGAATATTACAATAATATTTTAATAATTTTTGAATCTATTAATAGATTTATTTTAGTAATTATTGTATTTAGTGAAGAAGTTGGAAATTTATATGATTAAATGTTTTACCATACACACACACACACAACTAAAATGAAAAATTCTTCTTCTTCTTCTTCTTCTTTAATTATAAAATTAAAAATTGATAAAAATAATAAGTTTGTAATAGACAATAATGATGACCATAATATTCCAAAACAAAAACGTCTTAGATCTAGAAAGGTTATTGTATCAAAAGAAAAAACAAAAACTACAAAGAAAAAACGAAATCAAAAAACTATTTAATTCTAGGTTTACTTATATAATCATAAATTGTTTTTATAAAATATTGTAATATAAAATTTGTTGAATAATAAGATAGATTATCTATCATTACCTTTGTTATAAGAGGATAAAATTGTTGAATTGTAAATAATGCTTGACATCAAAAAAATTGTTCACATCCTTCTGGAATGAATTTACTGTCTCCATTAACTTCATCATCCATTTGCAATATTTTTGAAAGTTTACATCCACTATTAGGCCGTAATATTGTGTCATAAACAAAATTAAAGTCTTTAAATAATTTTTGCTTTTCATGCGAGTCAAACATAATAAGGTCAATATAACACAACGCACCTCTTGATAAAAGAGATGGAATTACTACATACTCCTCACCTTCAATATCAATTTGTACCATCACCGAAGGAGGATATAAATCTTCTTGTACATCTTGTATTGGTGGAATTTTCCGATCTTTTATTTCATTTAATATAAATTCTATTATGTCTAATTTATCAATTTTTACTTCTATTTCAAAATCATCTTGTTTATATAAAGATGATGTCCGATATGTATAACTTTCATCACCAATAAAAAATGAAACATCTCCTTCATTTTTATTAGACACTGCAGTAGTTGTATGTATTTTAGTTTTCAATGATTTAAAATTATAACATTTCTCAAGAGACTTTAACCAAGTTACATGAATTGGATTTGGTTCAAAACCAAATGAACAAATATTCTTATATTTCAATCGAGTTTCAAGATTTCCCAAATATTTATCATAATAATAAGTTGCTTGGGTTGTCCATAATCCTTCCCATAAAGATGTAGATAGAGGAGTCACAAATTCTTCATATATTTTTCTTATCTGAACTCCAACATTTGTACCCAAATCAATATAAACATGACGGCAACCATCACCTAATTTTAATTCAGATACATTTTTTATAATATGTGTATTATTTTTCATTATGGAAAAATGGTGTTTTTCAAGTACTTGTTTGTTATTATGAACACGAATATTAATAGATTCCCGTAAAAATACCAATCCTAAAAAACTAAATAATATAACAAACCAAAATATTAATATTTTATCTTGTTTTATTTTATATGTAATCATCCAAAGTTTGTAGATTAAAAACCCTTGCTATTTTTTTTTTTAGATTTAAAAAAAAAATCTCAAAAAACTGTAAGTTCCCCCGTCGCCCCTTGATTTTGTTAAAGCTAGGTCTTAAAAAAATAAAAGGCGACGCGGGAACTCGGGCCATATCACTTAATCTTTTAGCCGTTTAGGAATAATTTTATTCCCAAATAACCAAAAGTTCCGAAAAACAACACAATAATCTTTTTAATTATTTAGGAATATTTTTATTCTTAAATGACACAAAAATTAATAATAATATATCAATACTAACTTCTAATAAATTCATTATTTATTTTTGTGTGTTTATATGACCCCAGATCATTTTTTTGTTTGTTTTTTCGGCCGTCCTACCTTAAAATTATTATTAGTATCGTATCTTTAAGGTAGTACGGCCCCCAAAACAAATAATAAAAAAATTAGATAGTTACTGTTGTTAAAGTAAAACATGTTGGAAATAAAAGACTTGAACAACAAGAACTTAAACATATTTGACCTTCTGTACATTCAATATATAATCCTTCTAGTATTCTTTGACAACCAATATCTCCTGGTTTACAACAAGGGTAATCTGGACAAATGGATAATAATACACAATATCCTCCATATAAATAATTAATACCATTTCCATCTTCATACCATACAACATCATTTAAACATATTTTTCCTGTTCCACATCCATTATCATTACCATTTGGAATATTTGGTGAATTATAATCATTCTTACACATTGCTATACTTTCTAAAAGATTTGATGTAAATTGTGGAATACATGCTTGAGTTGTAGGAGATAAAGATGGTTGAAAGGTTGATAAAATTGTAATATTTATATTTTGTTCATTAGATGAAGAAGATAAAGTTGGAATAATTATTCCAATTAATGTTAATATAATAAATTGTATTATTATAAATCCAAATGTTATATACACAAGCATTTTATTTTTTTTTTACAACAAAAAATAGAAGATTATAAATAATAACAACAACAATAATAATAAAAAAAACAATGATTATTACTGAAAAGAATAATAATAACAACAACAATGAAGAAGAAGAAGAAAAAAAAGAAAGCCAACTAATTTTACATCAAATTGAAAAAGAAAAACAAATTATTTTATATGAATCAACATTTCAATTATTATATTTAAGTGATTTAATCTCATCTATTTTAGTATTTTTTTTAACATATGGTTTTGGATTATTTTTTATTAGATATTATCATCCTACAAAATGGGTTCAATTTACACATTTAAATCTTATGTTATATTTATGCAAAGATTTATCATCTTGGGTTAATTTAAAAATTTGTATTATAGGTATTTCTTATTGGATTTCTGACATTTCGTTTATTATAAAACGATTTCGTTACAACAACAACCTTTTTATTATTATTACAAATATATTAATTATATATTTATTTTATATAATTACTGCTAAATGGATACTTTTTTTATTTATTTTTTATAATGTAGCAAATAAACCAAATATACTATTTGATTTCTGGGCATGTATAACATCTTTACCAATTGTTTTACTTATAATATTTTTAATAAGTTATAAATTAGAAGATAAGATTCCAATGTTATTATTACCATTCTTTATTTTTATAAAAAATGATCCAGCAGAGTTAAACACTGGTAAAAAGAGTAAAAAAAGAATTAATCAATTATTAATAATAGGATTATTATTTGTTAAACTTTACACACGGTTATCCTTAGATAAAAGAATTGTACGGGAAACTGGCATTCTAAACCAATGAAAAAGATAAAGGAAACATTTAATAAATATTTTATCTTGTGGAAGAGCTATATTGTTTGGACAATGTTCATTAATCCATCCATTTTGGTTATGTATTATTTCTTTGTTATTATCAGTAAGATTAATAAATACATAAATAGATTGAATTGGATCTTCATTATCACTATCATATGAATATTCATAATCTTTTATTGGTAATTCTGGTTTAGATTTTCGAATTTCACAACATATATAAGTAAAAATATCTCTTCTATTAATTTTATATGATTGACCTAGATATAATAATATTGAATTCATACCATGATACAAATTCCATAAAAATCCAATAATTAATAAAACTAATAAACAACCTAGCCATGAATATGCTTGAGCACTTGTAATCATTTTACCAATTAAAATTTCTGTTAAATCTTCTTGCAATGATAATAACATCGTTCCAAAAATAAATGCAACTAATATAGATAATTTTTCATTTATTACATAAGAAAGTTGACTTAATGTATCATTAAATGTTAATAATCTCCATATTACTCGTCTTATCCATTTTTTTTTATTATAGTTAGCAAATCCAAGTGTGGTTGCATATATATTATTATTCTCAGTGTTTGGTTTATCATCCACCTTTTTTTTGCCTAGATTTTTTAAATTATATGGATGTTCTAGTTTACCTTCTATAATTAATTGTTCTACTTCTTCAAAATTAATTTCTGATAAAATTCTTTTTAGTGTTAATGTATTAACGGTTGAATATAAATCGTTTGGATATTTAACTTTATCAACAAATATTTTTAATTCATTCATTTTTTTTGATTTTTTTAGTTTTAATTTTGTTAAGTAATGTAAATCGATTTCATCTGATGCTAAACTAAATAATAAATAAAACTCAATATCGATTTCAAAAAATTGATTTAAAATTGAAAAAATTGCACCCATTCTATTATTTATCTTACTGTTCAATTATGTTATCAAATGAAAAATCTATAAATTCATTATTTTTTATCATCATATTAATTTTATTTTGAGATTTAACCTCTTGTAATGTTTCATAATAATATATTGCTTGTCTAATAATTAAAAAGCTTATAATAAAGATTATAATTATTAAATTTTTTGATATATTCTCGTCAATGGAATTTGAAATAACTATTACGGCCATACTAATTTGTATTTAGAAATAAATATATATATATATATATTAAGAGAGAAAGACAACACAAATAATAATTATATATTAATATATTAGAAAAAATTTAATATATAATGCTTGCAAAAACATCAACAACAAATAATTCTGATAAATTCCCTACGGATATTCCACGTGGTTTAGAGAGTGCTAGTGTTATAAATACTAAACAGTTTGGGGACATTAGTACATGGAAAGCACAAGCAGAGATTAGATATTCTCAATATTTATCTGAGTTACAATATGGAAGTCATCAAGCATCTATTAGTGGTGATTTAACATATCAAACAACTATCGCAAGTGCTGTTAGTAGAATTGGTATAGTATTAAGAACTACTTATCATGGATTTTTAACTCAATCTAGTTTGGCATTAATAGATAAATTATTTCCTATATTTATTGCTAAAGCTCAATATTTAGAACACAATGAAGTTAGATTTCAAGGCCATTTTCCTGTTAGGGTACCAGAATTTGGTTTGTCCCCAGAAAATCCTCCATTAAGAAAGACTACATATGTAACAGAAATTATTCCATATCGACACCATTTTAAATTTTCCGCTGTTGCATTAGATCGTCCTGGTGGAGATTTAGAATTTACTATGCATATGAAAAAATTAGCTGATGGTACCGTTAGTCGTCTTGTATATGATTCTATGATGGCCATTTTAAATATTTCAAGATGGAATTCATTTCCTTCACAAGAAAGATTTTTAAGATCCGAGATTAACCACGATCAAACAAAATACAAAGAATTTATTTACACTGAATTAGGATATTTTGGAAAATTTCATAAAAGAAATGAATTTCGTGAATTAATTCTGGCTTGTCAAAAAGATATGGCTGAAATCTTACCACCAGGAGACTATGTTAATACTATTTTATTACCTTATGGAAAACTAATTGGATTTTTTGGTAGTAGAGATGTTACAAATTATTCTTTACAAGGTGAAAGTGCTGAATCAGCTCAAAGGGTTAGATTAGATAAAGATATTAATGAAATGAAGTTATATCAAATTCCAATTTTATCATTTCCAGCAACATTATATCCTCATTTAGATGGAACTTATGATCAACAAATATTTTCAGAGAGGGCAAGTATTGGAAAATTTTTTTTATGTTATAAACCTCCTTTAATTGACTCAGCAGATCCTCTCACCGACGGATATTATATTACAATTCCATCTGTTGGGTGTATTGAAAGTGTGCTTTCATTTAAAGACTTGGTTCTCCAATGTCCGCTTTTTGTATACAACAACACTACAAATCAATACGAGGTTGGTAACATTGTAAATGTCCCGAATAACAATGACCTTACAACTGAACTAACTTTGATAAAAAACCCGGTGAGCATTGACTATCTCGCATCAAAAATTGCTTTTGTCTTAGTTCGTCCACGAGAAACATATATGATGCAAGCTTTATCTTTAATTGCTAACAGTGATAAAAATCCAATTGGATGTATAGTTCACACTCCAATGACACCCGAGACTATGTATAATGCAGCAACACAGGCCTTACATGTAGAAGCAAGTTTTGCTGTTGGAGTTGGTATTACTAATCATGAACGCATAAGAGTTTATCCAAGGACATGTCACGATTCTTATATTTCTGGAGCAAATGGTAAAATAATTCAGAAAGCTGACATTGACGACTTCAAAGCCAAAAATTATGAATTTGATGTTGTGGATCCATGTATTTTTATTTTTCCATGCACATTATCTCAAATTAGAAAACTACAAGGTGAGGTATTATTAAATATTAATCCACAAGGACACGATACATTAGCCGGTACATCAATTAAATTGTTACCATCCGCAAACATGTGGACTACAGTTTATGGTGTCGATGGTTCAATGTTTGATGATTCTCCCGATAAATTATTTAATCCATCATTATTTTCATCATTTTGTACTCCTGGAACAGTGAAATATTATACAAAAACTGGACAGACAGTCTATATTTACGGTGATGGTCCACATGGTAAAAATGGCTTTTTATCCAGTCGTGCGTGTCAAACTGGAATGTCATTATATGAAGATGAAACTCAATAATAATAATAATAATAATAATAATATCTATCTATCTATCTATCTATCTATCTATCTAACTACACAATAATATTTATATATATCACGTACCTTATTACTAACCCTTCACCAGATAAACTTGATGCCAATATAATCTTACGTCTATCTCCTGAACCCATATTACATTCAATTATTTCATCTTTTAAAGTAAAATTTGTAAAACCAAAATATTTTGGTAAAAATTCACCAATTTTTCCTCCAATACCACGATCTTTTCCTGAAGCATTTTGTCTATGTGAAATAACCATAATATCAGCATTTGGAATACATATTAAAAAGGCACATAAAATTAAAACAATAGTTGTTGTTTTTCCAGATTGTCTTGGTGCTGTAAAGGATACTCCTCGTACTATCGTTGGGTCTAACCCAGTTTGTTCATATATATATGTTTTATTAGCTTCAAAAGAATCACGAAACAATGTTTCACATGCAGCAGATAAAATTTTTTCATGAATATGAACTTGATGATAATCTCTTTTAAATTTTAAATCTACTTTTTTTAAAAGATTTCTAATATCAGCAATTATTTTTAATCCTGCTTGTAAATCATTATGTTGAATAATTTTAGGTTTTCCACGAGATAATAATGATTTTATATATCCAACCGTTTCAGTTACAGACTGAGAAAAACGATGAGATAGTTTTACAAAATCAAGATATGTATCCATTTATATAAATATGTGTATATACCAAAAAATATTATTATTATTATTATTATTATTATTATTATTATTATTTTTATTATTATTATTATTATTATGACTACTACTACTATTGCTCAATACTAGTTTTTTGACGTTTTCTTCCATCTAATACTCCCATTAATGCAAATGTTGCTGCTTCGAAAGATCCTGCAACTGGTGGTGGTTCATTTACATGTGTTTGTTGATTAGTTCCCGCATTTGTTGACATTGTAGGAGGTTGAGATGAAAAATTTGTTACTTTAATAGGAATTTGTAATCCATTTTTTTGGAGTTGTTCATTTAATTCTGTAAGTTGTTTTTGAGTTGTTTCATATTTTTCTTGAAGTTTTGTATATGAATCATGATTTCTTGCTGCAACTTCAACTAGAGTATGTGCATTAAATCCAATTGACTCTAATTCAGATGACACAGCATCCAAATCTTTTGGGTCTGACATTTTTACAGCTGCAATCATTTGTTGTTTAGCTGTTTCAAATTGAAGTTTTTTTTCTTTTAAACCAGAACAACCAAGTTGAAATGCTTTCATAATATCATTTTTTGCCATTCCTTGTGCTTCAATTGCAGTTAAAAATGTACGGCATAATTTAGATTCGTCTTCTGTTAGAAGCGTATTATTATTATTATTTATTTGAGGTGTTTCCATTTTATTATTATTATTATTATTATTATTATTATTATTATTATTATAAGAAATAATATTATTAATTGGTTGTGACAATGATGATATTAATGAAAATATATTGTTTTTGTAAACTTCTTCATTTCCAAATTCACTGTAAAAAAGTATACCTTTGTAATAATAAGAAACAATCCAACAGTCGGCTCGTCCTCCATGATCAACAATAGATACTTCCTTTGGTATCATATAAGTAGGTCGACCATTTGTTGTTGGATCAACTGGTGTATAAAAATTTAATGATAATCCATTAAACGTTGCTTTTTGAATTTTACTAAATAATTCATGTACGCCTGGTCTAGTTATATCTATTTCTAACCAAACCATTAAATTTTTTTCTGTATCATAATATAATTGTTTTACTATTCCAATTTGATTTGTGTCAAGATGATTAATATAAACAGGTTTTCCTCGAAATGCTATCATTGTTGCTTTTACTTCTTTTGTTGTTAAATTAAAATCATTCCAATTGTTTTTATTAAATGATTGTGTTATTGGTGGATGTACTTTTCCAAAAACAAATGCTTTTGTATTTTTCATCATATTGTTGTGGGGTTGTTGTTATTATAATATATCAAAATATTTATTTTTTTTTTACTATAAATCAATCATTAGTTAATAATTGTCTCAATAAATTTATTTTTGTTATAAATGACCCACGAGTTGATTTACTAACAGAATCCCAATTCAACAAAATATCAGCAATAAATTCACAAAATTTTTTGTCTTGTGAACGTGTTATTGATATACCAAGTTTTTTTATATTCTCTGCCTTGTATTTTAAATCACGTAAATTAATAGGTTGTGAAGGAGCGGGTATTGGTTGTATGGTAGCTCCACTACTTAAACCAGTGTAATTATTTTTAATTGTTTCAAATAACGATGTCATAAATACCTCAGCTATATATTTTCCAAAAATAAAATTGGGGTTTGTCAAAATACTCCCCCCAGGGGTAGCAGCTTGTGTACTAATTTTTATATAATTTCCCCATGATAAAATTTCAGTAGGTCGGATGTTCAGAAGTTGTAAAATTTTTTTATATATATCAGATGTAAAACCTACAAAAAATCCACGTATTAAGTAACCACGGTTAGTAGTTTCTAAAGTATAAATTTTATGAGATCCAAAATATGCAATTGCTTTTACTAAGTCTTGAAAAGCTGATATATCTGGAATAACAATATCATCATCTTTTTCTGCGTCATCACTTTCGTTATCTTCATCATCGTCATTTGATTTTGGTGACGCTAACGATATTTTTTCGTCGTCATCATCATCATCATCATCACTTGAATCATTATTAGAAGAGGAAGTAGACCTATTGTCATTTTTTGTATCATCAGATTCACGTTCAGAATGGATGCTTTTTTTATCATCATCACTTGGATTCTCGTCAAGTGGTTCGAGATATGTTGCTGTAGGATATAATTGTAATATAAAAACTTCATCAGGTGCCGCAGATGTCATAGCTTTTCCAATAATTACAATTTTCAACATAATATCAACTAATATTTTTGTAGAATATTTTAGTTTATCTCTATAATTACATATTTGCAACGTTAATCGGATTGTATTATCTTGAGTTTTTGGTGAAAATTCATCTGGAAACCGCAAACAAATTAAATCACCAATATACATATAATCTAATGTTGTATTTTGAATAATAATATATCCATCAATTCGGATGGATATCATTTGATCCATTTGATATAATGGATATTCTTCCCGATGATCATTCGTAAAACATGGGGCAATCAGTTGTTTTTTATGATTATGTAAAGACGACGTAAAGAGATCACCTGAAAACCATGTTGTAGATAATTTTTGAATGTTATATACAGAATGAGTTAAACATTCAGTTTGGGAAAATCCAATGTATTGAATCTTTGTATCTGGTAAAAATGGTAATCCATTTAAAATTGACTGAACATAATTATAATCTATTATACCATTAACACTTCTAGAAAATAATGGCTCATATGGATAAATACAAATTTGATGAATGTCCTGGAAAAATGGTGCAACATGATTGTTTAAAGTACGAGAAAAAAAATATGAACAATAATCAAATGTTATTTGATCAAAAGATATTTTTTTATTAATCATTAATCCATGAGGTGTCATTGTTATCATCATATTTATTTGTTTGTGAAAATTGTAATTGTTTGTATTATTCAAAATCAATAGTTTCTTTGTTTACTAAAATATTCAGCTGTTTCATTACCACAATTGGATTATTAACTATGTATATTGTTTTACACTGTTCTAAAAAAGGTATAAGATTTCTAACTAGTGCATCAGGAATATCGGAGTCTATATTGTTGTAGTACCCAGATAAAAGGGTTCTAGCCACATCTTCAATTGGTGTGGAATCAAATAAGATGTTCACATCAAATATTAACGGATTTTCTCGTAATTCCATCCAAAACCACCATAACATTTCGAAAGGTTCAATACTGTTTCCTTTACATACTACTTTAGTCATAAGTAAACATGTACACAAATAACAATATATATTTGTTAATGCTTGTGTTGTCTCAATTAGGTTACGTGGTTGTTGTATGGATATGTAAACATAATCAATACGAGAAAATGGAATTATTAATGGTACATATTTATCCCCACATTTTAAATCTGTAGGTAAATTACATGACATAAAATTATAGTAAATCTTCGTTAAATTTAAAGGAATAATATAGTTATTTTCAATTGTATCAATTAAGTCTGTATCATTATCAGCTTTTGGATCAACTAATTCAGTCAATACACACATTTGTTTTTGATAATACAAATTATATAATGTCATCATTGTGTAAGGAACTTCAAAATCCCTGGATAATTGATCATAACATTTGCATATATTTTCAATAACGTTCCTAACACGAGGGAAACTTTGGAGAGGTATTCCATCAAATTTATTTACGGACAAAATCAATTCCATACACCAAATAAAACCAGTTAATAATCGTGGCGTAAGAATATTCCACACAAAAGTAGAAGAAAAGAAGTTTACAGGGTGAGCTTTAACTGTTTTCCAAATTAAACGAAAAAAAAATACGTCCACCAGATAATATTTACGTGGCGCATTATCCTCATCATCATCTTCATAATCATCGAACAGCCCATCTTGGTTTATAACATGAGCAAATTCGTGAGAATTTTCTAAGTTTTTTAAACATAAAATAACATTAGAATTTCCTGGAAGTAATATCAACGAAAATAACCTGAACCACCACACTAAATAATATTTTAAGTGAGTAATCTGTAAAGCTGATGATTCAAGAAGAATTACAGTTGGAGTAAGTGCTAAAATGAGTTCAGTCATTTTTTGGTAGATATAATAATATAAGATAAGATAACGTAAAGGAACAATAATTGTATCGTCGGATGTTGTATAACCTTGAAATTTTGATAAACATTCTAAAAATGATGTACAAATTTCTTGAGAGGAAAACCAAAAAGTATTATCAAGAGAATCTTTTAATATGTTACATTCTTCAATAATTTCTGTAGATGGTTTAATGTCATCACTTCCAGCTGCAACAGAACCTAAAAAGTTCTTAAGATTCGCAAAAAAAACATTCCATTTAATTACACTAGCCTTTCCAGTAAATAATTTTGTTATTGAATCTGTAAAGGCTTTATAATCAGCATATTTACCCTTTGCTTTGGGTTTTAACTTCTTCTTTTTCGTCTTTGAAATTGGAGAAGTAGATCCAGTAGCAGTCGTTTTTGGATTTGAATTAGTGAGTTTAGCAGTTATTGCTCTTAATCTCTTCTCTTGTATGTCTTGTTCAATTTCTTTATTTAATTGAATTATATCTTGATTTCTCATATTTTGACTTTGTAAAAGAACATCATGGTTTATCATATAATTACCAAGTGAAAATGATACTTTAAGGATAAATTTATGACCTTTATCTTCATTTGATAAAGCTGTACCGATTACAAATTTACAACAAAATGTAAATAATTGTCTCTTTTTATTTCCAAACATCGATAAATAATTTGTTTCTATATAGTCCATTAAATACTCAAATGTATAATATGCTAATACTCGCCTTTTTTTAAATTGAACAATCTCATTAAAAAAATTTCCTTGATAATCAAAATTTACTGTTGGTGGTAACCAATAACAAATAACATCTCCATAAATAATTTTAGATGTTCCTCCTGTGTTATAAACATTTATTAAACCATCTTGTGTTAATAATACATCCGTTATAACTTTTGATGGCATTTGATTAATAAATAAATGTGAAATTCCTACTATTTTAATTCTTTCTAGTGTTTTCATGATTTTGTCTGTTACATAATCATCCATTAAAATTGGAATACCATTAACAATTGACCTAATAGTAATATCATCATTATCATCTTTTAAATAAAAACATATTTCACCTGGTAAAATTCTATGGTCATTTTGTTCATAGATTGGTTCAAACAAGGAAAAATATTTGGGGTTTTCAAAACATTTATTTTGGATTTGAATGTTAAGATAATTAAATTTTAAATTAAGACTATGTAAAACTTGGTTGGTTTGCATTTATTTATTATTTGTAAAAAAAAACAATAAAATATATTATGTATCAATAAAAGATTGTTCAGATAATGTTACATAAGACTTCATTCCAGTACCATCATCTTTATCTTTTATGTTCACTAACGGTTTCAACGCAGAGAAACATTTTGTTACTGTAAAATCACTCATACGTTGAGGAACATAAGGTTCATTAGTTCGCGGATTCAGTGTTGGTTGTTTAGTGTCTGGAAAAAATGTGTTCCAATCTTTCATCTCAAAGTCACAAATAGTTAACATAGTATCACTGGCTAATTGTCCAATCTCATCAGGGGAATTTAAAGTCTTTAATAATACATAGAAAATAGTCGTCCAAATAAACACTTGAACATACCTATCCTTCATATTAAGATCAAAAATGGAATTTATACTAACAAAATCAATCTTAGTAAGTATTTCTGTGTCAATCCTTTCCCACCATTTGTTATCATACAAAATCTTTGGAAAAAAATTTTGGCCAGGGTTGGGTACAAAAATAATTTTATTTTTACGAAGTCTCCAATAAAGTGATTTTGGTTGATTATATAATCTCTTATGCATTTGCATTTTGGTTAATTGTAATTCTTGACAGGTAAAATTGGATTTCGAGAACGAAAGTTCTAAAATAAATTCTTTATTAGAAATTGCTCCACTTAAAGCTGTTCCAATTATACAATCTAAACATTTTCTATATGCTTGTTCTGGTGTGTATACTGGATTATTGCGTTTATCTTGTTTTGCTTTTAACTTATCAAACAATTGATTAAAAGAAATATACATTAAAACCTTTCTATGTTTAAAATCTATGACACGAGTTTTAAATAAATTTGCTTGAGGTGATTGAGTTAACGATGGTATTCCATAACACACTACATCACGAGCTCGAATTGGAAATGGACTTGTATTAACAACTTTTATAATACCTTCTTGTAACAAACATGTCTCTGGTGAATTATTTCTTGGATCCAATCCAATTACTGGAACAATAAATGAAATGCCAATAATTTTAATCAACGCTAGAAGATTTTCTCCACAAACGTCATTGACAAGTTTTGAATCTGGAATCCCATTTAAAATTGACCTTACCGTCTTTAGCTCATCGGTTTTAATAAAAAAACATAATTCACCAACAAAAATACGATTATCCATTTGTTGACCAAGAACTGGAAAGTCAGATGTATATTTAAAACCATCGATCTTAGAATAATTATTTGCTAAATATACAATGTCTGTATTAGAATTTAAACTTAAAATACTTTGAGGGGGATAACCAACAAAAGATTTGTTGTCTGGCAACAAATAATTCATTTGTTAAATTAGTGAAATAAATTCAAATATATTTAAAATATTATTATCTAAAAAAAATAATGATTGAAAAAAATTGGTAAATGATTCCTTTGTTTTGAAATAACAACCTTTTCCAATATAAATAAATTGAATACAACCATTAAAATAATTTTTTATTCTTTTTAAAGTAAAATCATCAAAAAAAGACGGTAAAAATTGAATAAACAAAATTTTTTGGTTAATATTATTATCATTTATATATATTGCAGCAATAACAACAATTTGTTTATAAGTAAATAGTAGATTATTAATTGTTTTTTTAGTATTCCATAAATCATTATATTCTTTTTTCAAAAATAAAATTAGAAATAAATAATCTTGATGATTTTTCATATTAAAATATAGTTATATTGTTTTTGTTGTGGTAAATTCATTGGCGTTTTAGATTTAACAATGAGATAATTTCTTTATTAAGAGAAAGATAACCTGATAATGCATTTTTTTGTACTGCAACACATCCATTTGCATCCTTATAAACTAATCCATCTTCTATTATTAATGCTAATCTATTATATTTTCCTATCATTTGTCTAGTAATTCGAGCCGGATCCAAAATTACCGTTTCAATATGATAAATAATTTCTTCAACTTTCCAGATCACGGCAATTTCATCACCTTGGTTAGATAAAATTAATGGTTCATAAATATATGTCATATAAGCATCATGAATTTTTCTAGCTAACACAGGTAAACTACAATGAAGATTATGAGTTGTATAAATATTCCATAACATAGTAACTCCATCTCCAGATTTTTGTGTGTTAATGTCCTCAAAACCAAAATAATTGTCACATCCCCAACAACCACACAAAGATTTTGCATGTAAAGTTTTAATAATTTTTTCTTTTGATTGTTTTTCAATTGTAGAAAAGGGCACAGGATTAAAATTTGAGTTTCCATCAAATTCATTATTATACAATGAATCCTCAGAAGCTTCATCATTTTCCTCAGTTTGTAATTGACTTTGTTTATTTTTTTTTCTTAAAAGATTATCATCTGTTGAGTTGTTTCTTCGGGTCATTATTTATTTTATTTTTTTTTGTGATAATATAGATACCATCAAAAAATATATATATATATATATATATATATAATAATTAACACATAAATTAATGGATACTGCAACAAATTTCATTAGTATTAATAAAACTATCCAAACATTTAAATTACCAGAAGGATTCCGTGATGTTAACATGATTCGTGTTGACAATGAACTTCAAGAGGGTGGTAGTTTAATTTTTCTTTATCAACCTCGTATAATTTATGCAAATCCAACAAATCCAGAGTTATTTATTAACATTGAAATGGCCAATGCATTATTATTAAATTTATGTATTCGTAATAACCAACACGAACCTGATTTGCATAGATTATGTCATGACCAAATTCTTTGGGCTTTATCTCAATTTTCATTAATGGGATTTGTTAAAGGATCATCATTACCAGAGGTTAATGGATTTATTAATAATGTAACCAGTCGTCAAGTTTCCATGTTAAGAAAAGGTGAACATAGTATTAAAAATATTTGGTATAAAACTCCTCGCCTTCGGTTTTATTCATATTTATTTATGTCTCTTGTCCCAGTTTGTTATAAAGTTAAAATAACTAATCCTGGAGTAGACGAAACATATCATTGTGAATGTGATTGTTATGGAACTCACCAAAAATTTGATGTTGACAAAGCCTATCAAATACACAACGGAACCAAAGATTTTGAAAGATATATTATTTGTCCACAATTTATCCCAACTGTTGGAGAAAGTCCATCAGGTCCTACGCTTGAGGAACTTCCAACATGTTACAAAGAAAATTATTTTGTAGATGACTTTCATCGTGAATTATTATTTTATTATGCAATTCATTTATATACAGGAAGTTTAAAGTTTACTCCTATAGCAGGAAGTAAAAATTCTCCTTATGGTCCACAAAATACATCATTATCGTTTTCAGCAAAACAAGACACAAAATTGGGTGTTAATGTTTCTATTTATTAATTTTTTCTTTTAAACAAAATAAATATAATAATTAGTCTTTAACAACAGGTTCTTCTTCTTCTTCTTCTTCTTCTTCTCCTCCACCGTGTGGTACTTCATCTTCTGGTGTTATTTTATCATCTTCTTCTGATTCTTCAATACCACCATTTAATTCTAATTTTTTTTTACGTTCAGCTTCTTTTTCAGCCTTTTCAATTTCAGCACGTTCATAAAATGGTTTTTTTTCTTCCTCAGTCATATGACCCCATGCGTCTGAACAATCTTTAGAATATTTTAAAAAGTTCCATTTTGAATCATGTTCCTCACCTTCAACTTCAGGTTGTCTATTCTTTTTTGATTCTTCAGAAAAATGTTTCATAAAAACTGAATAACATGTTACACCATTAGATCGTTTTTTACTCTTTTCTTTTTCAATTGAAGCAGAAGTTAAATTAATTCCAATTTGTGGATTAAATTTAACAAAACGAATAATATATTCTAAGAAGTTACTATTACATCCACAAATTTTCATAATTTTTGCATCAGTTTTATGAAAGAATAAGTCAATTTTATCACTTGGATGAAAATGTAATAACATTCTAATAGATTTAATTGCATCAAGAGGTAATGCATCTACTCCAGAGGCTTTAATAAAAAAGATTCCATCTGTTGATAAAACAACTTCTACAATTTTTTTACCTTTATCTTGTGTTCCAATTGTTGAACATTTTGGAAAACCTGGAATATGTTGGTATTTAATATATCCAAAAGAAGATGGAACAGATAAAGATTCTGAATTTCTACCAAGTAATTGAGTAAAGAATCCAAATAAATTTTCTGGTGATAACATGTAAACTGGATTCCATGGAATTCCACAAACATCTTGATATGTTTCAGAAAGTTTAAATGATGTAGAAATTGGATTATCACCATCAACAGCTCTATTGTTAGAAACAATAAAGATTAATTGTGGATATGATTCATAATCTTGATCAACTACTGGAGTGGAAAAATGAAATACAAAAAATGTATGTTCAGATGCTGGAATAACATGTACTTTTGAAATTTGTTGAGCTTCAAATTCAATATTACCCATTGCTTTTTCACAATAAATAACACATTTATTTTGAAAAAATACAACATCTCCTTCAATTTTTTCATTTAACACTTTAACAACAGATTTAGAAAATGCTGCATGTCCAACATCTTGATATTTAACTCTTTTATTAACATCTAATGAAAGAACTAAAGTATCTGGAATATTAACTGTTGGATGACGACGTTTAACAACTTTTTTTTTAGGTCCAGAAATTTGGTCAGAACCTGTAGCTGTTGCAGATGTAGTAGTAGTAGTAGTACCCTCTTCTCCGTCTTGTGATTGTTGAAATTGTTGACTAATTTTTCGACTTTCAATTAATAATCTTATTTTTTCATAATAAACTTTATCACATGTAATTGAAAACACTGGAATACGTTGATCACTACCATTCACATCACCTTCTTGATAAAATGATAACACTTTTTTATCAGCTTTATAATAATAATCTTGAATTGGAATTTTATTACATACGGGAAATACGGTAATACGTTTCTTTTTAGAATCCTCAGCTAATTTAAAAACAATAGTATCAGATAATAATTTAATAGTTCCATTATGTTTTGCAATTGGTGTAGAAGAGGCAGTAGTTGCTTTCTTATCCGTAGAAGAATATAAACGCAAAAGAGTTTCAAATGATACTTCAGCTCCACGTTTCTTTTTACTTGTAGATGCTTGTGCTGCTACAGGAGTAGTAGTTACAGGAATGCTTGCTGTTTTTCTTTTTTTTGGAATAATATTTTGATTTTTTTTTTGATTATTTTTACTTGATAAAATTTCATCAAGTGGACTTTTTAAAGTTAAAGACATTATATTTGTGATTTACTTTATAATAATTAATTATTTTTTATATTATTTAGATCATTTTTTATCATTTTAAATAAAATAAGATACGTTGTCTACACATGGCACAAGTTTTTAATCCATAAAGTTCTACTAGTTTACGAATGCAATTCAAACAAAAATTCTTGTGATTACATGGATAAGCACACCATTCAGATGGTAAATCGTCACAAATTACACATTTGTTCACCGTTGCTTCATTTGGGTTTTTTTGTACACCACTAACAACTAAGAATGGATTATTTCCTTGAACAACATAATATGCATACACTTCAAATGTCAAGTTATATAATAAAAAATCCATTTCCATTTGAGTTATTTTAATAATTATGTTTGTTTCATTATCTCCTAATATGGATGGTAGCGATGATTCCACAACGTAAAGAGTTGAATTCATACCAATAAATTTAATGTCATGTCCAATTATAAAACAATGATTACCAATTATTTCATTATCGTTTCCAACAATTGCTGCATTACTTCCATTAAAAAAATTATGATTCCCAAATCCATTAATTTTATTTCCACAAACTATATTACGAAAACCATAGACTATAATATCATTACCAACTACTGAACTTCCATCTCCTAAGCATGTACAACCATCTTCAACTCGTCCAAGAGAATTATTTAAATGATATAATTTCATCACAAATATTTTTTGTTGATATATATGTGTGTGTACCCCCCATTATTATTCAAAAACCAAAGAAATAAAACATTAAAATTCTAAATTATACAAAGTATATTGTTATTTATACTACTATATATATAAACAATAACACATCCATCCATTAACAACTTCTACTATATTATGTGGTTCACCTAATAAATAATTATCAATAGACATAATGTGTGTTCCACCATATAAATAATCTCCGTTAAATGTTGAATGTGTAAGTAAAGTAAGATTAGTGTCTGTAAAAGATGGAAATTGTCTTAAAAGTGGATAAGTTAATAAATCTGCTATTCCTAAACCAATTATATAATCATAACCGTCACATAAAGTAATTGGGTGGATATCACAATACATTTCCAAATTTAATTTAAGATTTGATTCTTTAGAAAATGATACTAAAGGAATTACAATATTATAAATATTACCACACTGTAATGCACATGTAGAAGAAACAGTTTGTTTTGTAATAGTTGAGACTAACACTAATTGTTTTGAAATATAAAAGGAAATGCATGCATTAGGCAAAGAATTAGGAGAGGTACTACTAGATGTAGATAAAACAAAAAAAATAATAATAATAATAATAAACATTTTAAAATTTGTAATGGAGAAAAAACAGGTGTCACAATAAAAATAAAATAATCACATCAAGTTTTCTTTATAAATAATTTTACATGGCATTTAAACAATCGTTACGTGTTGAAAATTCATCACATGTTTTATTGAGTGTTAATGTTGAATTAAATACAAAAGGCATTCATGATGACGGGCTTAAATTAACAAACAAACGTCCCAAACTGTATGGTAGTTTAACTAGTATTTCAGATCAAAAAATTTTGCCAGGAGAATTATGTTTTACAACTACACGATCACTTTATCCCGCTACAAATGTTCGATCAATTTTAAATGGACTTAACATTGAAGAACTAAGCACAGTAGTAAAGATTACACCTGAACAAATAATTAAACATTTAATTATTATTGGTTTAGCTGACAAACCAACATTATCTGGAAATCATCCTTTAGATCATAACAGTTATATGAGTATACTTTATGAAGGCACAACACACATTCCAAACAATGGTGGTTATCCAATTTTTGCAGGTGAACTTATTTGTTTTTGGGTTCCAGATCTTGATAACCTTAATAAAAAAAATGAGGCACATTTGTATCCACGTGATTTAACTCTTTCAAGTGATAGAGTAACATTAATTTATATAAGTCTAGAAGAATTATACAAAAAAATAGTTAAAGATCAAGATACTCCAACACATAAAGAGTTACGTATGATATTAAACTGTATTATTGGTAGAGCATTAACAACCGCAAAACCAAAAGAAGCTGCATATATTCATTTTTACGGTGTCCAAAATAAATGGAGCCCCACTGAATCAGGGTTATCCTCTGATGAAGACGAATCCATCAAGTCATCCTCAGATGAGTCTGGTGAGGAGTCTGAGAATGAGTCTGTGAGTGGTGCATAAGTTTATTATAAGGTAGTAATAAATACATTAATGATACTCATTTAAAATTAATATATATATATATATATATATATATATATTATATATTAATGTCACAATAATAATAATGTATTTTTTCATCATCGTCTTGTATTTATCATATATATTTCCTCTTAAAAGTTTGTGTTTATTACAAAATACATGTTTAAATTACAATAATATATGTACCAATATTATTTCAGGAGTTACAAAATGTAAAGAATGTGATTTTACTGGATGGTTAAATACAACTACTTTAGAATGTAATTTTATTCTATACAATAATAATATACAAGGAAATAATTGTACAGATATTTTAGGAATTCAAAGAATATCACAAGAAGGAGTATTATGTGGAGAATGTTATTATCATGGATATGTAAATACTAATAATAGTCAATGTATATGTTATGATTCATCATTAAATCCAAATAGATATTGTCAACCATTATTACCTCATCAATTATTTTCTAAAGATATTTTATTAATAAAAGAAGAATCTACATTAATAACATGTAAATCATTTCAAAGTCAACAATTAGGATGTTTTGAAAGATTAGATAATGATAGTAATGGAGGGTATGGTAATTCTAATCCATTTACACCAAAAAAATGTTGTTCACCAATCTATGGACCTCCACCAGGTCAACTTATTGAAGATGGTAAAAATGGTATTTGGGAAGAATGTAATATTTATGTAACAAATGATCCAGATGATTCTATAGATATTTCTTATCCTGTTAAATGTTCAGGACATGGAGATTGGTCAACAACTTTATATCAGTGTATATGTTATGATAATTGGAATGCTATTTATATAGGAAATAGTTATTATCCACCTTATGAACCAGTATATTCATGTAGAGATTGTTATGCATTTTGGGGTCCTCTTCCACCATTATTATCATCTCCACCATTAGAAGATGTTGAACAATTACATTGTTCTGTTCCATATTTTCCTGATCCTTTATCACCTTTAGGAGAATCAGCTGAATGTTCAAATCATGGAACATTTATACAAGGACAATGTCAATGTGATAGATCTATGGAAACTGGATATTGGGATTTACTTGATTTTACTGGTTCATATCAAAAAGTATTAGGAAATGGAACCACTTTAGTTTTACAGGAAACAATAGCTACATGTGCTAAATGTTTAAGAGGTTATAAGGGCAATGATTGTACTGAAATTGATACATCAATTACTTTAACACCATCTTTACCTCCTACAAATCAACCTACATATCTTTTTAGGGGAATATTATATAAATTAAAAACTACTAATCAACCATCATCATCATTTAATTGTAATCAATATTTATTACCAACAAACACTATTATTGAAAATCAAATATTAATTATGAATCAATGGTCAAATATTTTATTAGTAGATTATTATAATATTGTTACGATATTAAATTCTACTGCACTTTGTTGTCAATTTAATTCGTATGAAATAGCCTCTCAAATGGTAATTATGAAAAATATTAGTTGTTATGATTCAAATGTATTATTATTTAATATAGGAAAACAATTATGTAATCAATTAGAACAATGTAATGGTATTTTTTCATGGACAAATAAAATAGAATCAAACAGTGTACAATATGTGTTTACAAATATTAGTAATTTTTTAACTACATTTGATTCCAGAAGTAAAACTGGTATTTAATAATCTTCATCTATTCCTTCTAATAAAAGAGTTTCCATAACTCGTGGTGTATAGTATTCATCAACTCTATGAAAAAATTCATCTAATCGATTAATTATTGTTAAAATCTCATTATAATGAATTTCATTTATGTCTTGTGGTCGTTTTTTTAGATAACGTTTAATTGTTGTTAATGATTCAATATGACTATGTTGAATTTTAATTTTAAAAATAAATATTTGATCCATGTTTAATATTTATAAGAGGTAGTTGTGTGATATGTTTTTTTTTTGTTTATGAAACTCGAAAAAAAAGCACACAAATAAATTATTATTATTATTATTAGAATAATAAAACAAAATGTCTACTATGTATGCACATGTTTTTTTATACATTTGTTATTTCTTCTTTTATATATCTAATTTTTATAAACTTAGACAACAAAATGATATGATTAAACGACAACAAATAGATGATGTTCAATTTTTTGATAAAATTAAAACTCCTCCTCTTCTTCTTGTTATTTCATCTTCTTCTTCTTCTTCTTCTTTTTCAAATGATTATTCTATAAAAAAAATAAAACAAGAAGTTGAAGAAAAAAAATGTATTGGTGTTTTAGAAAATCCATTGCATTTACTTAAATTTCAATGGTTTAATCAAGATGGATATAAACAACAATATCAAAAATTATATGATGAAAAAATTAAACAAAGAGTAAAACAAGATAATATTCAATATTATAAAGATGTTGAAAAAAATGCACGATTATTATTTTTTCCAGTTGATAATTGGTGTTCAAAAAATCAAATTTATAATCCTGAAATTATTAAAATGCAATTATATAAAACTAGACTTAATGAAACTATAGAAAGTCTTAAAATGGTTATGAATGAAATTTCATTACTTCAACCACAAGGATTATATATGGATTTATTTACACAAAAATTTATTGATATGATATTTAATTCATGTAAAGATTTAATTGAAGTTAATGAAAGATTTATTAATAAAGTTGATGAAGAATAATAAACTGGTTCGGCCTTACTACCTCAAAAAATCATTTATTTTTCTCATTAAATCTACATTAAATTTTTTAAAACTTGATTGTTTAGACAATCTTTTAACTTCATATGCTGAACATATTACCACACATAATTTTGCAATCTTTTGTCTTTTAAAAGCTTCATTTTCTCTAATATAATCAGCATGACTTCCTAAACATCCTACAAATTGTAAATTTGAATATGGTATAACTTTAATTAACATATCTAAATATTCCCTTTCAATTTCTTGATTATACAGGTCATTAAAAACTGGTCCATTTTTATAAATCTCTAAACGAATTAATTTACAATTATGATGTAATACAGCCTGTGAAAATGCTTTCACTCCTTTACCACCAATTTGATTACATGCAAGAATTAACTCTTGTAATTTATTATTTTCATGTTGAACAACCTCAGATAATATTTGTGCTCCTTGAAAGGTAATGTTATTCCAGCTAAGATCAACCATTATAACTTTGTTGTTTATATGTTTAAGTGCATTTGCAAAGATTGTAATTTGTGAATCATTTATACCACAGCCCCTAAGTGATATCCATGTTAAATTGTTTATTGGTAATTCTATTGCCAAAGACAAATTTTGGATATCAGAATCACACCATCTTTCTTCATTTGTAACACAAAATCGTGATGTTTCAGGCTTTATTTGATCAAGTGATTCCTGAGAAGATAATTTAACGTAATTCTTAAAATACATTTTTATTTATTTTTTTTTTTTTTTTTTTTGTAAAATTGGTGGTACACACTTCAACAAAAATGAATGATTTTGAAAAACAACAATCACAAGAAGATACATTTAAATTGAAAAAAATATCTACTACTGAAGTAATTTTACCAATAAGTCAACTTTTACAACATGTTATTATTCATAAAGAACCAGATTATGAAATAACTGATTATGTTGAAGTTCCAATAAAATATCTTTTAAAAATTTTAAGTGGAAGTACATGTGAAGATTATGAAACAATAAAGATTTCTTCATGTTATCTTAAACAATAAATTTTTTGTTATATATATATTTTTTTTTATTTTGTTTCGTATCGGATCTTTAAGGTAGTAAGGCCCAATCATTCATTTTCTTCCATATTTTTAATTAAAAAATTTTCTTTATTCAATTGATTTAATAAAAGTAAAGAATTCATCATTTTAAAAGGTTTTGCATGTAAAAAATTTTCTTCATTTACAACATTTACATTTTGTTTCATCGGTAAAATATAAGGTAAAAGTGATAACCACATGATTAAATACCATGGACAAAAATCATTTATAAAAATAAATTTCCATACTAAACATATATTCCATATCCATTCTACTGATCTAAATATCATTAAAACAATTTTTCCTTTTAATAATTGAAATGTTATTAATATAAATTTAATAATAAACATACAAATATTAAATAAACATGTATATAATAAGAGTGTATGAGTAATACCATTTTCATTTACTGCCGTAATTTCTTGTAAGATAATAAAAAACAAGATTATAATATTTTCAATTCTAAAATAACGATTTGGATCTTTTAAAGAATATCCTAAGTTATATACAATAAAAAAAAATATGTGACCACTTATTAATTTAATTTCTAACTCTAAATCAAACTCTTGATCATTAAATTTATTGCAAACAAAAAATTCTGTTAATTCAAGGGATCTTAATCTTATAATTTTTATCCAATCTAAACTAAACATATACAAATAAGTAATAATATAACTAATTTCATGAATAGATGTACATAAGAATTTATTATTAAGTCCAATGCCTATTGCATATAAACCAATGTAACATATTAATGTATTGAAAAAAAAATTTAAAATTAATAAAATCATAATGATTTATTGTTTGTTTTTTTTGTTGTTGTTGTTATTGTTGTTGTTGTTGTCTTTTTTTTGTCTCTTATTAGTTTTTTTGTTTGTTACATCTTTTTTTTCAGTGTCATCATCATTATCACTGTTGTCATCATCATCATCATTATCATCTTTCTTCCTTTTCTTTGTCTCGTCTTCTTCTTTCTCGGATTCATTATCATTATTATTATCTTCCTTAGTTTTACTTTTATTATTTTTCTTCTTTTCTCCATTGTCTTTAGTTGTTTTACGTTGATTTGTATCATCATCTTCCTCTTCTTCTTCATTATTTTGTCGTTGACGTTTATTATTTGAATCTTCATCATTATTTTGTTGTTGTTGTTGTTGTTGTTGTTGTTGTTGTTGTTGTTGTTGTTGTTGTTGTTGTTGTTGTTGTTGTGAATTTATTCTCCTACCATTTTCATCTACTTTATTATTATTTGCTCTCGAATGTGGATAAACTTTATGTCCTGCCATAGCACTTTTAGTAAATTTAATTTGTGGAATTTCGTCTTCAGAAAAACCAAAATGAGCCATTAAAAATTTTTGAATAACATCAGTTGAAATTAAACTTCTTTCATATAATTCATTAACAGTATCTATATCAAGAACATTTTTACGTAAGATAAAATCAAATTGTAAAGTATCAAATTCTGGATAAATTTGAATCCATGCATTTTCTAATACTTTTGATATATCACTAATTTGCTGATCAACAGTTAAAGAAATTTCAGTCATAACCGCTGATGTATTAACACTTGTTTGACGTCCACCAGTTTCAAGTAATTTTTGTAAAGGAATTCCAAACACTCCATCTACATATTGTTTATAATCTTTCACAACTTGAATATATATACCATTCATATTTTGTTGATATGAACCTTGAATTTGTTCTACGGTCATTTCAGCTGGAATTTCATATAATTCTGGATTCATTGTTTCTCCATTTTTATCAGTTGTTAAGGTGTCTTCGTTATTTACCCTTCCTTGAAATTGAGTGTTAACATATTTATTAGCAATACTAGCTGATGTAGAAAACGATCCTGTTAGATTTTGATTTAATACATCTTGTGGAATTGACATATTATTTCCTGGTAATCCATTATTTGTAAATTTAATATTCTTTCTAGTAACCGCATTTTCTTCTAATGTTTTTTGTTTAACTGGGTCATATTGAACATATACAAATGGTCGTTTGTTAAATTTTAATAATTGAAATATATCATTTGAAATCTCTTTGTCTTTTTTCCATGAGTCAAACACTCGTCCACATTCGGATTGAATTTGGTCAATAAATGGATTCATTCCTTTAGAAAATGTTGATTCAGCCACAAAAACTTCACCAACATCTGGTAAAATAAATGTATTATTAATTTTCAAAGTAATCATATATTCTTTTTCTAATCGAGTATTTACACCAACATGAATATCACAACATCCTATATCTAAACATTTTGGTATTTTACTACTATATTTTTTATTTTTAAATGAAAAATCCACTTCAATTATTCTAAATAAACAAAATCCTAAAACTGTATAATACTCATATACATCAACAGCAAATGGTTTCCAAAATGTATTAATTAAAAATTTTTGAAATTCTGAATTTTCTTTATTTTTTTCTTGAATTGACAACGTATTGAACTCAATATGATTTTTACGTTTTGAATATACACTTGCTGGATAACCATTACAAATTGTTTTATGTAATTCTTCCACATTTTTAACTGTTTTAAATTTAACATATTCTAATGGATTTATATATTCAAATTGTTGAAGTACTTTACAAGGTTTTAACATTATATTTATTTGTATATAAACCAATTATTTTGTTTATATATAAATAACATAATAATAAAAACAAAATATATATATATATATATATATATATATATATATACAAAAAAAGAAGATTATATAATTTAACCATTTCTTTCCCATGCTTGACAAGTTGATCTCAATAATTGTTCATATTGTCTTACACTTTCAATAAGACTTTTATAAATTGTTACTGTATGTCTTTTAGAGGATTGATATTCTTCCGCTTTTAATGTAGCTACGGCTAAAGTTGTACAAAGTTCATATAAATATATTTCATTTTCAATTTTATTTCGTTCTCGTGTTGATTGAGTTCCAGTTCCTTTATTCTTTTTATTAGTAAATTTTAAAACATCTTCTAAACTTTTACTTTCTCCAGTGTGTAATCGTATCATAAAATTAATTGATTGTAAAACTTGACTAATTTTTGGGTGAAGATATGGCAAAAATGTTGCCATTTTATGTCGTTCAGTTGATGATGGATGCGATTTACTAATTCCAACATAACAATTTCTTAATTCTAATAACCCTGTACCACTTCCATATAATGTTTTAATAAAGGAAGAAATTGGATCTTTATAACTTAATATTAATACATCTATATATTGTGTATTTTTTAAATTTGCTTCTTCTTTTTCTTGTTTTTTTACTTGGAGTAAAGTTTTTTTGTTATTAGTACTATAATATTCTTTTTGTACTGGATCTAAAAGTGTAAGAATTGGCTGAGGTGTCATATGTATAGGTGTAGTTGTAGGTGTTGTCGTTAAGTCAACTGAAGTTTTTAAAAAATTTTTTTCATCAAACGGTTTCGTTTTTATTTCAACTTTTGGAATTCGTTCTAATTTTCTTTCCTTTTGTTGTGTCATTGCTCTAAAAAAGTCATTTAAATTAATTTGGGGTTGTTGTGGTTCTTGTCGTAAATCTCGCATATTCCCAACAGCATTAATAGCAGTATTTAACGATGTAGTCCAATGGGCTATTTCCCTTGGAAACGCTATTGCATAGTTCCCAACGTTTCCCAGAGTTGCAAAAATGGTCGTTATCGCGTCGTCTAGTGTCAATGGGCCTCGACACATCGATTTGTTGGCACAATCATTAACAATTGATGTGAATGTGTTCTTAACTTCTGGGTATCTTTGTATCATTCTATTAACCATCATAACAATTTCACACACACCAAAAAATTGAGTAAAAAAGCTCATATGTGGATTTGTCCGTCCATCACCATCCCCATCCTCACAATAATAAATTGGAAAGTTAATCATCGCTGTTTTTTGGATCACAGAAAATGTAGATTCTGTTCGTATGAATATTTTAAATACATTGTTCATGTAAATTTCAAGATGTGATACTGTATGCCAGTTTGCTGGTAAAATAGGTACGTTATCACTAATTTGAAAAAATATTAACTCTGCTCTGGTGACTGCATACTGTGGATATCTTAATCTTTTTACACGTGGTCGATCTGGTGGTCGGTGGGCGTCCATAATAAAAATGATAATTACAATAATAAGAATAATAATAATAATAATACTACCAAAACAAATATTAATCTACAACAACAAAAAAATGAAAATTATTTATTTGAGTGATAGGCAACCAAATATAACATTTTATAAAGGAGATGAAAAATTATTAATTTTACCATTATTAATATTTGAACCAACACTTCAAGGATATTTAAATGTTATTCAATGGATACAAAATGATGGAAATAAGGAATATAATAAGGTTAATCGACTAATGATTCCATTTTTTAATAATTATCAAGATGTTGGTGATTATTTATTAGACATTAGCAAAGATGGAAGTGAATTAATTTCAACATCTGGTTATACTTTTACAGGATTAAATTATCCAAATGATAAATATTTAATTAAAGAATTAATAATTTCTCCTGTTGTTAATGATAATACTACATGGCCATATTCAAGTTCTAATACATTAAATGATTTAATTAACAGTTATCAATATTTAAAAGAATTGCCATTTATATGCAATCCAATTACAGGTTTTAATGTTATACAAGATTTTTTTATTGAAAATGAACCACATACTGATTATGCAAAAATTATAAATAAAGCTTGTATATTATTCCTAATTACCGAAAACGAAAGTTCATTTGAATATCATAAACTATATTATTTTAAAAATACATGGAAATTATCTGGATCAATTCCTTACATATTACCACCATTATTAATAATGTTAAATTGTTCCACTAAAAAACTTGCTAGTAATATAATTGGTATTTTAGATAGTAAAATTAGATTTGGTAGTATAAATTGGGATGAATTAATTCCATTAACCACTAAAATACAAATTGATAAAAATGGATTTATAATAAAATTACCATATAATATTTCGATGTTAGACTATCAAACAGAAATGATGAGTATTACATCAAAACGTAATTGGAATTATTCATATACAAACCAACCAATATATTATATTGCTAAATTATGTAAATTAAATACATTAAATGAATGTAAATTAGAATGGCCTCAAAACCTTAAATTTTTTGGTAAACATCAGACTTTTAAATCAGCTACAGAATATATGAATACATTTTGGTTGCATAAAACAATTGATTTATTTGAATTAGCTTTAACAAAATTAAATAATCAAAAAGAAATGGAAATGAATATGTTAAATTTTATTCATTTTTTGTTTATACAACAACATGAACTTGATTTAAAACAAGCTTTTTTAACTGAAACAGATATTAACTTTAAACGAATTTTTTTAACTAAAAAATATGATTTAACAAATGAACAACAAATAGATTATTTACTTAATATAAAAATTAAAGATATTATTATTGAAGATGATTTTGATAATGACACTAAAAACTTTGTTAAGGATAAAAAAATGAAATATACAAGTGATAATAATGATGAATATGAATTAGAACCAAAATCTGGTAATGAATATTGGTTGCATCATTTAAAAAAAATATAAATATATATATATGTAAACTTATACAAATTCATAATATGGATAAAAAAATTATAGTTGAAAATGGTGAAGAAGAGGAATTATTAAATTATGCAATAAAATCTTTGAAAGCAAATTTTGTAATATTTAATAATAAACAATATCTTGTAGCAGGTGGTTGTCAATATCATGCATTTAGAATCAGAGATCAAGCACATTGTGTTTCTGCTTTATCATCCTTAAAACATTTTGATGTTATTCAAAATAATCTTGATTTATATCTTGATAATTTAAAAAAAAATGGTTTAGGACCAGTAAGTGGTGCTACTATAACACCAGATCATAGATTTTGTTGTTCAAGTTTAAGAAATTTTTTTGGATGTGTTCGTAAACGATTTTCAATTTCTCAAGATGATGACCTTATTTTTCAATATCAAGATGACAATGAAGGATATGAATTTGACACAAATCTTTTAATTCTTTTATCTATTTTTAAAATTGGAGCTGATGATGAAATTATACTTGAGAAAATGAAAAGAATATTTGAATTTTATGATAAATTTAAAATTGATGACATTATTTATCAACCATCATATAGCGATTGGCAATATAGTCAAAGTAGAAATGGACCTACTTTAACAACTAATATTTTATATTTAGAAGTTATTAAACAATTTTCATTAATGGGAGATAATAATCCAATTGCTTCTTCTTTACCAAATTATGATGTAGTTGCAAAAAAAATTTATAATTTATTTTATCAAGAAAGTACAGGTTTATTTAAAAGCATTGCAGGAGAAGAACATGTTTCACTTGATGGAATTCTTTTTATACTTAAATTTGATTCATTTAATTATATAAAACAAGATAATGGAGAAATATGTAATTCAAAAGATATATATAAAAATTTAAAACAAAATCAATTATGGAAAGGATCAAGTATGTCTTCATATTTATCTAGGATAGATTGTTTGTGTTGGTGTAATAAATTACCTATATCAAAAGATACACATTTTCCTGGATTTGTAACATATCCTAATTATTCACCATCATCAGTTCGTGGAGAAATGAGATTAATTGGTCTTCAACATTATCATGATTCTATGTATTGGTCATGGTTAATGGCTTTTAGTGGTGAAATGGCTTATAAAATGAATGATATTATTCAAGGAGATTTAATTTTAAAAAATCTTTTGTATATTATAAAACAAGAAGATGGTAATTTTGTTCATGAAATTTATAATCACAATGAAGAATTTAAACCATTTCATAGTTTATTATATAGTTCTGAAAAACCATTTTCATGGGGTGCAGCATATATCATTGATATGATTAATAGTAGAAAAAGATCTTTAAATCCTATTTTGATATGATGTTAGATTTTATTTTTTTGTCATTGATATAATAATAATAAAAAAAAATAAAATCTCTTTAATTTTCCCACAAAATATAACTAACTAACAACATAAACTTTTGTTTGAAATGGCAACAAAACGAACAAAATATCCAATTACTAAATTACCACCACCAAAAGAAGGTGCTATTAAAACAAGAGTATGTTTATTACCTTGTCCACCACCATCTCCAAAACCAATTATTGTACCTAATGAAGGTGTTGCAAACCCATCTGGTAGTACATTTAATGGAAAAGGAGGTAAAACATCTAAAAATCAACATGTTGGAACTTATAATCCACAAGTTTCTTATAGGGCAATTTTTTTAGATGCAATAAAAATTCCTTATGATAATTTAGCATCTCCACCACTTATTGTACAAGAAGAACAGAATGATAATGAAAATAAAAAACAAAAGGTAGAAGATGAAAATGATGAGTCTTCTGATGATAATGACAGTCATGATGATGGTCCAAATGAATCTCGGCCAGTTATTTCTTGTGAAAAGAAATATTACCAAATTGTTCCGGTTACATGTGAATTTATTTCTTGTTGGGGTATTCATAATTTACCATGTGAATCAGGTGGTATTTATGATATTTATGGTCTTATTGCTAAATTTTATAATGGAAGAACTTATCTTAATTTTACACATTATGAACCAGTATATACAATAGATTGTAATGCATATTATTATTTATCTCTCCAATCCGTTATTATTCAAGGAATTAATCTTGCACGAGATATTCCACAACAAGAGTATGTACCAGTTGAAAATTTAAAAGCTCCTTATAAATACATTATTTTTCATATTAATCCATTTGTTCCTCATGTTCCTAATACATCCTCAACAATAGTAGCTCGTAATATTCCACAAGCAGAATTTTTAATTGAAAAACTTAATGATGCTTCAATTTATACATATACTAAAGAAGATACACAAGAAGTATTTGATTGTATTTCAGGTGGAGGAAATAAATCTCGTTTACAAATAGCAATTAATCAAAAGGAAGGTGAAGAGGAAATAGAAAGAAAATATGTTTGCACTAGTTTTATTTATTATCATGAAATTTATAAATTTCAAGTTCCATGGACAATTTATGGACCTATTTTACTTCCTTATTTAGAAGGGTTAGGTCTTGGTTATATTGATCAAAAAGAAACTCGTAGTTTTAATCAAATGAGTAAAACTGTAGAACTTGATGGTATTTTAGCTTTAAGTCCTTTAACAATTATTCCTAATTTAGCAGTTATGGTTCAAAGAGCTGGATTACAAATTGGATGGAATGAAGCAATTAAGTTATTTCCTGAGATATTAGAAAAAGTAAATTCGTCATTAATTATTACTCCTACTATTATTAAAAAAAGTAATAGTAATGGAGGAAGTAGTGGGGCTGGAAGCGATGAATTTAAATATCCACTTCATACCAGTAATGCATATAATTTAAATTTATATCCTGGATCTCTTCAAATGCTTCCTAATCTTATTAGTTGTGGTTTAATTGATTTTTATGTTCTTTCAACTGTTACATTGTTAAAAAATCAAAAAGTTGATTTACAAACACAAGCTAAACTTGGTAATTATGGTCCTGCTATGGAAATATTAATGAATGAGGATAATTATACTGATACAAAAGCAAATACATTGTTTGTTATTGCATCAGAAAAAGCAAAAACAACTTATACTATTCAACAATTATTTTTAAAGAAACAAGATTTTAAAAACGAATAATAATAACTTCATTACATCTTATATTATCTTATGTTTCATGGTAATACTTAAGTTAACTAATTTACATTCTAAAAAAAGGCATTCGTACGTAAATATTTATATATTATATGTCTTATATCACTTAAAAAATGGATAAAATCAAAAAAATTTTTGATTATTGTTTTTATTCTTCACCATTTCCTCAACCAGAATATTCTGTTGATGATATTTCAATTAATACATTTACTAAATTTATACAAATTGCAATTATTGGACCATCATTTAGTGGAAAAAGTACATTTTATAAACAATTTTTAAATCATTATTGTTTATTAGACAAAGAAGACTATGGAAATAAAATTCGACAATCAATTTTAGACATAAACAAAGAATTAGGATTAGATTTATGGAATCCTTCTGTTTTTCTTGGAAATTTAAGTAGATCAAATAAATTAACTACATATAAATGGTTAGAATATTTTTTAGATGATTTAGATGATGTAATGGAATTATCATATAAACCAACCAAAAAACAGATTTTACAGTTTTATTCTCATTTAAATCAAACAGAATCATTCACTCATGTTATGAAAAATGTTCATATATCTATTCTTGATTTATTTGGATTCAAACATAAACCTCAACAAACGAGTAGTTTAGAACGACAAAGTTTTATTAAATTTGGTATTGATACATATATTATTGTTTTATCAAATCAAATGACCATTCCAGAATTAAAAACTTATCTTCATTTTATTACTCATGATAACATCAAAGAACATATTAAAGATGTTATTATTAACAATTTTCCAGGAGGAGGAGAAAACAATAAAATGAATGAACATAAAGATTTAATGAAAACAACAATTTATACAATTTTTGAGCCACAAAAAGTATGTGTTCATTATTATGATATTCTTAATGATGACAATGAAGATATTATTCAAGGTATCTTAGAAAATATTGAAGATCCTTTAAAAATTAATTTTTAGTTAAACAATATCCAAAAAAAAAATTCTTGTTCCGATCTTTCCATTCTATTCTTACACTTATCTCAAATTTCATTAAGATTGATTCCACTAACGTTGCATGATAGTTACATAATATCAATATCTTATGCGAGTATTGGTTATTGTTTCTAATAAATCTGTCTACAATCTTTCGAACATTGCCATTTTGAGTACACACATAAGGAGAGTTATCAATAAGTTGATTTCTACCAAATGCATTATCTTGTATCAGATTCGTTATTAGATCAAACATCTCATTATTTGTTCTCAAATTGACTTGAAATGGGTCAATGTGTTTACTTGGCTCATTTGGACATACATATCTTTCTTCATTATAAAAATAATTATAATTGTTTTTTAAGGTAAAACGATCATCAAGCAACCGAGACAGTTTTTCATCTAATTTAATGTCTAACATACAAATTGCTTCTGTTAATTTTGGGTTCTTAGACTTCTTATAAATATCAATGAGTTTTCTGTTAATCGCGTTTGGGATATTACCTCCTCCATCATTACCTCCTCCATCATTACCTCCTCCTCCAGCATCATCATCATCATCAGAAGAAGAAGAAGAAGAAGAAGAAGAAGAAGGAGGAGGATCGTCTCTGCCATGATCAAAAACCTCATAATCAAAAGCCTCATCGAAAGGAAGTAGTGGAGGATTAATATTTGCCAAACCTATTCCTCTACCACGTCCGGTAGTATCTACTCCACGACCCATTGGAATAAATGTTCTTCCTCTGCCACGACCTCTTCCTCCACCACCCTCTCTTACAAGATCTTCTTCTTCTTCTTCCTCATTGTCCACTATAATATGTTCGTTTTTTCTGTCAATCCTTCCAACACCTCCTCCTAGTGTGCCACCTCTTCCGCGCCCAAAGGTGCTTGACGGATTTATACCGCGAGGGCCACCCCTTGATATGTTCTTTGGGATAAAATCAAACTCATTAGGATCCGTGTTAGGTTGGATTGCTTGTATCAATGCTCTATTTTCCACAGCCCTTTGTCTAACCACATCTTCTTTCACCCGTGCACGTGTCAAGTAGGGGTGCTTTTTCATTCTTGAAATCTTAATGTTCCTGTTTTTTTAATTATTACTTGTATAGTGGTTTTATTTAATAAAATACCACAAAGCACAATTTGTGAATAGTTTTCTGGAACATGTAAACTAAATTGCATTTTATTTTTGAAAATTCTTTCCGCCCATTTTAAATGATATGAACATGCAAACAAAATTATTATAATCCTTTCGGTTTTAAGTTTTTGAATAAGAGGACTTGTACAAAAACCATCGGAACAATAAAACACCTCGGTAGATATACCGTCTGTAGTAGGTAGTTGATAGTCTTGAAATCGATTGGGAGTAATGTCTAATTCTTGACCTTTACAATATATCTCTTCGTTAAATTGTGAAAAATAATAATGATCTTGATTTAATTTTGTTTTATATAATAAATTATATACTCGATCTAATCTTTCAATAAAATATTTATAAATCTTTTCAACATCTTTAACTGCTGTATTATTGTTTTCCGTTATATGAGCACGTAAATGGCGAATGTTTCGAATTACTTCTTGTTGTTGATCCATATTTTTATTTTATTTTCTTAATATATAAACAAAACAATAAAAGAACAGAGATATAATTCTGAAGAAAAAAAAAGGAATAATAGAAAGAAAGAAAGAATTATAATAACAATAATAATAATAATAATATAATGCCGTTTGAATGGTGTACACCTAAACAATATTGTTGGAATGGAATATGTCTTAATTCATCATCTTCTTCTTGTGTTTGTTTTGATGGATTTTCTAGTATTTTTGACAGTGGAACATGTGATTCCTTAATTTCAGCTTTTAATTTAAGTTATATAACTTTTATTTGTTTTGCTGGTCTTAATTTTATTTTTTGGATAATTTCCTTTATTTATGCATGGTCTAAAATTCCTACAAATAATCAAAATGATCAAATACACACAAGTGTTCAATATATTATTTTATTAATTGGAGATATATTATTTTTAACAGAAGTGTGTCTTATTTTTGTAAATGGAGAATATACTATTACAAGTGGTTTATTAAATGTTTTTGTTCAATTAATTATATCAATTTTATTAATTGATAGTCATTGTATTCCTATCCTAAAACAAATATGGAAATCCAAAGATTTAAAACCCACAACAAATAATTCTACTATGTTAACTCTTTTAGTTACAGGCATTGGAATATGTTTTATTAATTATACGGCATATGGAATTCTTGTTTGTTTTGATTTTGCTAAACGAGATACTGATGTATTTACATGTTTTTTATTATTTTTATCATGTATTGATTTAATTCTATTTTGTTTATTATTAGTTACATATTGTTCTCCTGAAAGACCATCAACGAATAACTTTAAAGAGGATAAAGAAATTGTAACAATAAGTATATTAAACATTATTTCACTTATTGTAAATATAGTTTTAATTGTTGTTCTTATTGTATATAATTTTCAAGGATTATATCTTCAAGCTGATTATTTATTACAAGGTGTTAAAACTAATTTTTTGGGTATAATTGGACTAAATATACCACCAGAACAAGAAGACACTAAGAAAACTAAGATTAATCCCGGACAACCAGAATCAAAACTAAGCACACTTAAAGAATAGTTTTATTATTAACTAAAAAATCAATAATAAATTTATTACGTTTCTGTACTTTATTAAATGATAAATTACTAAAAGTAATTGAATGAGTTGTATAAATTGAAACTCTAGTTTTAAATCTACTTAAACCAGTATATAAATGTTCAAGTGTTAACATGTTTTGATTTAAAATTAAAATAATTCCTTGTTCATTAAATTCTTTACCTTGACTTTTATTAATTGTCATTGATAATGCATTTCTATATTTTGTACATTCTTTTGTATCTGTAAATCCATTGTCATAACATATCATTTCTCCTTTTTTAATCCCAAATTGTCCATTAGCTACAGCTAATACTCTCTTTTTTCCAGAAGTCGCATAATAATTAGCTGTACACATAACTTTTACTTCATTTTCATTATGAGATAATAAACCATCAATTTTATCACATTCAGCATTTGTTAAAGTTAAAATTTGAGGTGGATAATCATTATTTACTAATATTCTTTTTAATTCATCAAAAATATGAGCTTCTGAATCAAATTTTTTAATTAGTAATGAATTATCATGATCCAATAAAAAATCATCTGGTAATGTATCATGACTATGTAAATAATTAATCAAATTTTTTAAATAGGATTCTCTAACTTGACGAAAATTGTCATTATTCAAAAATATTTTTGGAATAGTATTAATTTCTAACATAGTTAATAATAATGAATCTCCATTAATACATGGAATTTGTTTACTATCACCCAATAAAATTAATTTTTCAGGATGTAATTGAGCAAAAATAAACACACCATCTGTAATTGATGCTAATGATCCTTCATCTATAACAACTATTTTATTTTGATTATTATTAATTAAACTTGTATTACTTTTAATATTAGCAATTGTAAATACATTTTTAATAGATAAACTACTTTGAATTCTTTCTGCTGAACATCCTGTTGGGGTTAAAATTACTACTTTATCTATTAAAAAACTTTGTAAAATTGATGTGATTAATGTAGTTTTACCAGAACCAGGTGGGCCGGTTACAATACAAATAGGTTTTTTTATTATTAAATTTAATGCTTCTTGTTGATTTTTTGATAATGTTTGCATGTTTTATATATGTGTATGTGGGTGTGTGTGGGTGTGTATTCATAATAGAAATAAAATGAAAAGTAAATATATCATCTTTCTAATTTTTTTTGGGGTAATTATAAAATACAAGTCATTGTTATATAAAACATGTTTTATTTATGGTAACATTTTATTTTTTTTTAAAATACACCATCACAACAAAATCATGTCATTAACAAAAATAAAAAAAGAAGAAGAAGAAAATGTTTGAACATAAGGATGGAAATGGTGGAAAGGCATACATTGTATTACATAAAAAAGAGGGATGTGTAACTAAAATTACTGGAGTAAATAACAAAAGAGAAAAAATTGGTTTAACAGATGATTATCTTATGGTGGAACTAAGAAAACCTTATGTATACCGTTTTCCTATTAATGGAGAATTTAAATTACATGGTCTTTTTCCTTATAGATTTTTTTTTATAAAGAATCATTTTTATTTGAATTAAAAGTCGAAGAGATAAGTGTTAATGAATTAACATTACTTGATTGAATTTTAAAACATTAGAAAACAAAACAACAATAAAGAAGAAAGATGATGAATAATTTTTTTTTATATAAAAATTAACTCCAGATAATATTATTATTATTATCTCCACCTTCTTTTTCAATAATTGTTGGTGATACATAGACAGAACTTCCACGATGAAATATCATTGTATTAGTTACTAAATCAGAAACAGCCATAAATGGAAATGGATTTTCAACATTAAATAATGGTTTTTCATTTAATTCTTTTAAAAGAATATCAGTACAATATTCAACATATACCTCATAATCATGTACATTTAAACCAATAATTGTAACATCTTTAAACATATCCTTAATAAATAATTTTTCGATATCACAAGCATCTTTAATTATTGTAAGTAATTTTTTACTCTTTTTTCCACAATAAACTTTTATTACATGACACCCATTAACAACATGTAACCATTCATCAGCCATAATTAACTCATTAGCTTTTGCAAATGCAGGTATAAGACCTTTACGTTTAAAAAATGCAATAATAGCAAATAAAGCAGAAAAGAAAATAGCTTCAACACATGCACAGACAATTAATTTTTCTTCTAATAATAATAATGATTCTTCTTCACTTTCATTACCGGTTGGTTTTGTAAGATATGTTGTACAAAAATTAAGTTTTACTTTTAAAATTTCATTTGTTTGACACATATTCACTACATCATCAAATTCATTATTGAAATATTCTTGAGCAAGTTTAATGTATGTATGTGAATGAACAAATTCAATAAATACTTGATTTGAATAAAATGCTCTAGCCCAAAATAAATCTATTTTACTTAAAAACTCAAGTAAACATTCTGTTGTAATTACAAAATCACCAACACAAAAAAATGCTAATGTATAACGAATTAATTTCATGTAATTTTTATCCATTAAATTTTTGTCATGAATATGGCGAACATCAACTGATATATCAGCATCAATGGTTGTTGGAAACCATCCTTGTTGGATTGATTTAAGATATAACATTTCACCATATCCATCATCCATTCCTTTTGGAATAATTGATGTTAATGCCGCTTTCTTATCTGGCATTGGTTCTACTTCTTTAACATCATTAACAACAGATGAATATTTACATCGTTTTGAAATAATTATATCATCATCCAACATTTTCTCTTTTAATTATTTTATGTGAAAAACTCCTTCTTACCACTTAATTAATCAAAAAAATAATTAAAAAACTCATATGAAATCTTTATTTTCTTTAAAAGGCAATAAAAAGGCATTAAAAGATGACAATACCTTTAAAACATGTGACACAGAAACTGGAGTATCAACACAAAAAAAAATTATAAAAAGTGAATCTGCTTTAGATATAATGGCAAGAGAAAAAAAACAAATGGAAAAGGAAGCTTTACAAAATAAAAAAAAAGGAAATAATAAACTTAAAAGTGGAGTTACATTATTTATGAATACTCGAGATAATGAAATGTTATTTATCAATAATAATGCAATTGATAGACCAGAAGAATATTATGTTTGATGTGTCATTTTACTAGTAAACATATAATAATATCCAAATGTTAATAAATAAACCAACATTAATATAAATTGAAATACAATTAATATAATAATTCTTGATATTCCATTTCTTGGAATAACAGTTATATATAGTATACATAAAACAGAACTAAATATAAATAAATGTAATATAATTTCTTCTTTTGGATATAAAATAAACACATTCCATCCACAAAAACAAAAGGTTAAACTTAAACCAATTGATAAACCGTTTACAAAAATCATTGTTAAAGCTAAAGGATCAATAATTAAAAATAAAACATTACAAACACAAGTTAATAAATGAATAAGTGCAATAGTTAAACATGATATATACAATCCATTTTTCTTAATTTCTGATAAAAACCGAGTTAATTTCCATTTTGTAACAGTATGTTCACTTATTGGGTTTATATCCGTTTCTACAAGTTTAATAAAGTCAGAACCAAGAGATGTTCTTTCTTGATCGTTTGTTGTTTCCCATTTTTCATAAGTGTCTGGAATAAAATTGTTTTCAAATTTACATAAATATAAAGATGTATGTAATAAACTATAAAAAGTAATTCCACCAACAATTCCTAGAGTAAAAATAAATAATTGATCTAATGTTGTATTTGGAATAAAATCATATTCATTTTCTGGAAATAAACATAATATACCATATGAAAGAAACAAATTACAAAATGTAAAAATTACAATAGAAGAAAAACAACTGATATAATTTGTATTTATATAATTAGAGTCTATTGGAATTGATTGATATAATATAAATCGTGATTCTGTTTTACCATGTAATAAATAATAAATATCTATTATAAATTGAAATAATAATAACACACCAGAATAACAACTAAAAATAGCTAATGAAGTAACCCAATCAGTTGTTGATACAATAAATTCTTCAAAAAATACAAGAGTAAAAGAATAGATAAAAAAACTATAAGTGTACATTATCATATATAAATTTGATCGTTTAAGAGAAATTAATAGAAATATATTATAACTAATAATCGAACATCCAAATGAATTTAAACAAGGATAAACAATTAAAAATACTATGAAATCTTTATTTAATACCAATGATAAAATATTACCTAAAAAAACTAATAATAATCCTAGGGTAATATTAAATAAAAATATTGATGTATTAATAGAAATTAGATGACCATAGATAACTGTTTGTATTAAAAATCCTGTTAAAAAAAATAAATATTGAATTTCAAATAATTCACTATTAATTCCATTTCCAAATGTATTATCCATGGCGACATATCCACCACCTAACAAACTAAAAAGACGTCCAGTTGTTAAAAAATTAATTATAAAAAGAAAAACTAGATAGAATGTATTATTTAATATCATGGGTTATATGATGAAATGTCAACACACACACAAAAAAAATATATATATAATTAATAAATATCATATTTCCTCATTTTCAAATAGGAATAATAAAATTCCAAGACCAGATAATCCTAATGTAATTATTCTATATGTTTTATATATTCCTATAAAAAAACCTATTAAATCTACATTTTTATTAATATAAAATGTTTGTAATAAAGTCATTTGTGGGATTTCAACTAAAAAAAATTGTTGATTAGAATAACCATACACTAATAGTATAAACAATTGATAACAATTTAACCATTTTATACTTATAAAATTATTTGGTAAACTATAACTTAATAAATATAAAAGAAAATTTATATTGAATATAATTTGAATTGAATTAATATCATCATCATTTATGGTAATTAAACCCATAAAAAGTAAATTAAACAAACAATTATAAGAAATAAATATGCTTGGTATTAATAATCCTAATATAATTTTATACTTTTTAACCATAGATAATCTTTCATATTTGTTAGGTGAAATGCTTATTTCAGCAAAAAATGTAAATGATATAAAAACTAAATGAAATATATAAAAAAATTCTGTAATAGTTGATGTTCCATCGTCATGAATAATTTTATCTATTCCTTTATAAAGAATAATGAATGAATAAGGAAATAAAAAATAATTGTATACATATGGTACAATATAAAATGGGGATAAATGATATCTAATAATAAAACTAATATATGGTAAAGAAAAATAGATATATAATATATCACGTTTATTTGATGGATCTAAAATCATAAAATGTAATGTAATATAAGCCATTAAAGAAAGAAATAAGATCAAAAAATAATATGTATCATAAAAAATATCTTGTAATGTTTCCATTGTTTTCAATCCTTTAGTTTGTGTGATGGCTTCAAATTATGTCAAAGTATATAAAAATTTTATTCTTTTTTTGTTAATAAAGATTGTTGTTGTTGTTCAATAAAAATGTTTTGATTTGAGATAAACAATGATGATAATCCAAGAAAGATATGAGACAATGAAATTACTGATAAAAAAATAAATGTAATAATATTAATACTTTGAGTAATACTTGCCATTGAACAAAAATTCATTACATAATAATGATCTAATGTTTGATTGTTTATTGTAGTTAATTGATATTTATTTTGAAAGATAAATGAATGATAAGGAAATTCTATTGGAAACATATAGAGATAACTATATAAATCTAGATAATTTAAACCCATATTTTGAATTTCTTGAGACTCAATAGTTAAATATGCTACTCCAACACTAAAATAATATATAAACCCAATAGTATATAATACAATAATCCATTGAGATAATTTTCTTTCATCTGTATCATTATTACCATAATAAACATAAAAATATAAAATTCCAAATAAACAAATGATTAATCCACTTACATTTGAAGAATGAAATTGTACCCAAATTGGAATTTGTTGAATTCCACTAAATAACATAACAATTAATTCACCAAAATATAATAACCAATAACATGTAACTTGAAATGTAGTACAAATTGAAATCTTCTTATCATTTTTTGGCACTGGAATTCCCATAACTATTTTAGTCTCATTTTCAGTTAGATTTGATTCAGACAATTTCATTAATATATTCTCATTGTCTGGATCTGTTTTATTAAACAATATATATAGTTCAAATAAATAAAATAAACATAAATAAATGAAACAATGTAAAAATGTAAATTTAAAATAAATATCCATATCAAAAACAAATTGATTATTATAAGGTGATATTACATTTATATAAACAATTGAAGAATGATTATGTCTATAATTTGCTTGTGGAAATAATAAATAAATACACATCCCAAAATTAATCCACATCATAATAAAACAACAAATTGTTAATAAATGACTAAATGGTGTATGTATAAAAGATGGTTTATAAATTTTGTTCATATTATACATTTCAAAGGTTTGAAATAATACATGTGTTAATGGTAAAACTAATAAATATAATGGATTTGTTATCTTATAAACATTATGATATTGTGTTTTAATAGTTATTAATTCAACTAAATTATAGACTATAATATTTAAAAAGTTTAATATCCCCCAGCCAATAAAAAAATATCGTAGAAATGAGAAAAAACTTGTTGACACATAAATCATTATTAAAATAATATAGTAAAAGAAGTAATATGAATGATATTATTTATTTATTGTAATAATTATTAATTTTTTATTCTTATGATTGTTCTAGGATTAGGAATCATTTTACTTTTATGTCAAAATAATTTATTCTATTGTTTAGTATCTGGAATATCTTATGTTATATTATTAAAAACTTTTGATTATAATTACTATAGTAAATGTTGTATTATATTATTATGGACATTTTATCTAGTTATTAATAAATCCCATAACATTTATGATCCTTATACATTACCAAATGTTAATATTTCTTCACTTTATTTAATTCAAATACTCATCGATTTTATTTTAGTGTGTAGTGGAACATATAATCTTATAATTATATATCAAAAATCATCCTTTAAACGTGGTATTAAAAATCAAATTATATTATTATGGTCATTTGTACTTTTTATTATTTTTCTTCCAATTCATCCTTATAAAGATATACTTAATTTATTATTAAAAAGTATATTATTTGAAATTCTTATAAGTGGTTCTGGTTTAAGATTACCATTATTAACTTATTTTATTGTTCTATTGTTAAATAATTTAAGTGTAAATGTTATATATGTTTTTTTATTATTATTAGGAATATATACAGACACAATGATTGATAATCAAAAAGAGATTCTTATTATTTCTCCTACTATTACTACATTTCCTCTCCCATCTTCTTCATTACCATCACCCTCACAACCTACAAAAATAAATGTAATAATGAACATAAAAACAGAAAAAAATGTGCAATCAGTTATATTTAAAAACGAATTACAAAATAATTATCAAACTATTTTAAAACCATTCAAACAATGGGAGTTATTAGATTAATATTTGATATACAAAAATATTCATTAATATTAATTAATATAATAAGTATAACAATAATCCACATGTAACAATATGTTATTAATTTTAAACAAAGAGGAATATGATTGTAAAATTGTTCACTATTAAAACAATGGTAGTTATTATTGTTATTATCACTACACATACATTTATAATTTACACATGTAACATTTATTTCATAACAATCTAAATTATCATAACATTCATATTTTGAGTAATAAAATAATGAAATTTGACAAGTAAATAAAACAATAATAAAAAGAACAAGTAAATAGATTATCAAAAATTTTAAATAAAAAGAATATAACATAAATTACTATTTTAAACTTTATTTAATAAGATATATTACTATTTGGAATTGTTGCAAAAAAATTAAAACACTTTAACACAAATAAAATGCAAAATGTAGTAATAAAACCACAAAAATATCCTTTAATACAAGAACCACAATAATACCAACATGTATATTTTTTATTATTATTAAGCATTTTAATCCACTAAATTAATTATTTGTATATATCTATGGTAATTTGTAAACAAACAAAAAAAACAAGAGATGTAGAATGAAAAGAAAAGAGTAGAAACATTTTTTATTTTTATTAATTAAATTTTATGTATTTTAACTTTTTTTAATCCACAGAAATACATTACAAAATTTTTAAGTCTTAAATATAATCCAGTTGACTCTACTTTTATAAGTCCTCGTTTAATATATTTAAAAAGTTGATCTATGGGTTTATATTTACTATAAATAAAAACAATTTCTGCGTCCTCACGTAACACTTTTGTTTCATTACATTGTTCTTGTTTAATTTTCTCGATAATTTCTTTCTTAAATAAATTATCAATAAAAAGAAATGAATTTTCACCAGTTATAGGATTTTGATACCAACAAAATTGAGCACCATCCATTCCATCGTCAAATAACATTGTCATAAGATTTTCATTATTTAAAATTAGATCCATTAAAGTACATGGTTTTTTATTACTCGTTATCATTTTTGCATCCTGTTCTCCATTTTTATTTAAAACCATAACAACACTCATTTTTTTTTTGTTTATTTGTTGTGTGTGTGTGTGTGTGTGTGTGTGTGTGTAATAAAAAATTTTAAAAGGTAGTAAACAGATGATATGGAAGGAACTTTTTTTTGTTTTGAGGAGGTCTTAAAAACACCAAAAATAAAAATAGATAACCAACCCCAATATTTTTTTCTTCCTATTTTAAATAATTTCTATGTTATTGAAAGAAATTATTAAACAGCACATAGTCAATTACTGGTATTTAGTATTAGAAAAAAATTGGAAAATGTTGAGTCAGCAAAAAGTGTGTGCTCATAAATTGAAAAAAAATAAATAGACGGTTCAAAAATTTCATAAATAAATGGCATTAACAAAAACTCAAATCGCATTTACAAAACTTTTAACAATTGTTGAGTCTCAACAACAATATTCAGAAATAAATTTTCAAGATCAGATCAATATTTTACGTGAAGTTATGGCTAATCTTCTCTATGTATGGATTAATGATGGATATGGAGGTCAATCATTTGATGAAATTCCCTTTGAGATTTATTTTGAATTACAAGAGGAGTTAATATATAATGATTCTTATTTATTAGAGAAAATTTATCATTTGAAGAAAAAGTATGATAGATGGGTAGATTCTGTAAGATGTTGGATAGATTCAAATAATTTATAATTTTTTTAAAATTATTTTTAATATATCAATAGTATCTTTAATGTAGTTAGTTCGTACACATCACCATATATTATTTGTTTTATGAATTCATTATATTATGCTAAGTTAAAATTGTTTGTTTAATAAAAGAAAGGTTTATTTTGTTAAAACAATTTTTAATCTTTTATTTCGTCATGGTTATGGTCTTGTTTAAAAATTGCTGGGTACTTTCTTAATTCAGAAATCATTTGATAAGTCAATATAATCAACAAAGGGAAAATCCAATAACCAACAGTTTTGAGACTGATAAAAAGAGGAATTAAAATTATACAATACATAATAGTTTTCATTTTTGTAAATTTTATTTCAATTTGATTTCTGTTTTTGTGTGTGTGTGCTTGTCCATAATCGTATCTTTAAGGTAGGATAAACTTAGCTAGAGACGACACTCAGCTTTACTACCCTTTCATTCAAAATGTAACTCAATGTAAAAAATTTTAAAGTTCAACAAAATTACATTTTAAGATTTTCAAATGTTGATAACGAATTGTTACATTTTAAACGAAAGGGTAGGAAATTTACTGCCCTTTCATTCAAAATGTAACAATCAGCTCGTAGCGATATTCATCCTTACTACCCTTTCATTCAAAATGTAACTCGATGTAAAAAATTTTAAAGTTCAACTAAATTACATTTTAAAATTTTCAAATGTTAATAACGGATTGTTACATTTTGAACGAAAGGGTAGTAAGGTTGAATATCGCTTATAGCTGATTATTACATTTTAAACGAAAGGGTAGTAAGGTTGAATATCGCTTATAGCTGATTATTACATTTTAAACGAAAGGGTAGGAAAATTACTACCCTTTCATTCAAAATGTAACTCAATGTAAAAAATTTTAAAGTTCAACAAAATTACATTTTAAGATTTTCAAATGTTGATAACGGATTGTTACATTTTAAACGAAAGGGTAGGAAATTTACTGCCCTTTCATTCAAAATGTAACAATCAGCTCGTAGCGATATTCATCCTTACTACCCTTTCATTCAAAATGTAACTCGATGTAAAAAATTT
>Ga0302186_10000241_pt1 | contig 50787 bp, 48 predicted proteins | sample II_Bog_E1_2_FD_198782 | JGI IMG/M metagenome (GOLD analysis project Ga0302186, IMG submission 198782) | Peat permafrost microbial communities from Stordalen Mire near Abisko, Sweden - II_Bog_E1_1 | ecosystem: Environmental > Terrestrial > Soil > Wetlands > Peat | place: Sweden: Abisko...
CAGTTGCAGTTCTCCCTTAAAAAGCGCAACTGGATTGACTTCCCTTTTCCTAAATTTTTTGTAAAGTTCTATTGCGATTTAATCAGGAAATATCTGCATATTGTCTTAAGCATCTGCCTTGAGATCCATAAGCAATTGAGCATTTACCAATTGCTGCATATTAGTAATTTCTGACTCCACTTGATTTTCCTATAGGACATAACCTTCCATGAAATTGATTGGAATTATGTTTAGTTTTACATCAACAACTCTCAGTTCCAGCGCTAAACTCTTAATGGTTTGCTCGTTATATACTGTCTCACCCATTCCGTTTGTGAACAGAAAAATACGTTTGGCATTGAATTTCTTCTTACCACAATGTCTCTCAAGCTACTCAATACAGCTTTTTATGGCACGAAATATATCTCCCCCAGGCTTGGCATTATCTAATTTTGCTTGACTGAGCTGATCGATCTTCCGTAGAAACTCTACATTAGGCTTTGAGATGGGTTGCAGTAGCAGATAGTTGTCGTCATCTTCCCCTGCATCTGCATCTCCAAAGATTGCGAATCCGACTTCATGATTAGAGTTGTTAAAAGTTTTTTGTTGGAGGGTGATGGTGACACAATCCATAGATAGCTTGAGTCTGGATGCGCTTTCGTTATACATGTCGTCCATGGAACTACCAGCATCAACACACATCATAACTGCTTCCTTGCTCGTCATTATTGTTTGTGAAATAAGAACTATCAGATGGCTTTAATACGTCGACTGCTCATTTTTATAGAGGGGATTAATTGTTTATTGGGAGATAAATCGACTTATAGTTTTATATTGGCAACTAATCATATAATTGAATGGAATATCAGTCCAACAAAAGTTACTGAATATCCACAACAATTCCTTTGCTTGAACTAACAACTACAGCCTATTCATATTCATTCCAAATTAATGGGATTACGTCAGGCTCATGGGTACCGGCTACCTCAGATACGATCTCAATTTCACCCATCCCGAGAAAGGTTTGCCGCACAGAGCTTCTGCTGGCAGAATTGCCCGTATTACTAATATTACCAGTACTTCGATGGTATATTTAGATCGGAGGAGGTCTATGATTGCTGATATTATCTTTGTGAATGTTGGCTTCATTAGAGCTGAGGTGATTGTGCTTGATACTTTCTTCTTTAAGGGATTCGAAACTGGAATTTCTGACAAAAGGAATGCTAGCTAGCAGATACTGGTTTGAAGGGTTAGACTATGTTTTTTAAGCCATAACCTGATTATTATAAATTATTTATGCATCTGCAGGAGCATAAGTAGTACTGGCGTTCCCGCCAAAGTTTGCAAATAAGCAATCAATTTATCCATGATTGCATTATGGAGAGATTACAGTCCGAGGCGATATTAATAGATAATAAGTGGCAATCACATCACAAACAGCTGTCACATTCATAACATAAGGGAAGAAGTGAACCTTTGGCTTATTTCAGCGAGAGGCAGTTAAAATTAGGCAAGCTCATTTTTCCTCTGCCAAAAGTAATTAAACTGGGACAGATTTCCAAAACTCCACCCATTCTTCATAGTCGTTCATTAAAGCAACTATCTCAAGAAATACAATAAGATGAAAATTTACCTAAAATATTTTCAATCCAGACCATCAAGTTGGATGAAGACGACCCTAAGTTACCAGAAAACATAATAAAAATATCTCCATTCAAATCAATTCCCAAATATAAAAAGAGCCAGCTTGATCAATAGGAACACGCTAAATTCTCTTCAAAAATAAAGCACAACCTGCCAAACTAAATGTTTACTCACAAAATGATTCTTCAGCCCAAACTATAGCCAATAAAAATATATAAATAGGCCAAAAAGTAGCATCCAAAATTAATTTTCAATCACTCAAAGAAGCGAGATCTGATCTCAGGTTGGGGTATCAATGATCAAGAATTCGATTGCTAATTTTGATCACTTGATCCATTTTAATATCTTTAATATTCAACTATGAAAGTGCTCATCTTCATCACAATGATACTATACATATCGCAAACACTTTTTTTCGGCATTACAGGCAAACCCTTCTGTTTTGACATCGATGAGGAACCGGGAAAAACCATCAAATTTTCGTATGAAGTGACAGGAGAACGACCAGGGTAAACTCAGGTACATATTGTCAGTACAAACAAAAAGGTGATAGTTAATTTGGCAGGAGCTAGCAATATGACTGAACAGAGTATAGACTCGACTTTAAATATTTGTTTTCTATCCACTGATGGCGCCTATAAGTCAGTTTCAGTTGACTTTTACACCCATGACAAGGCACACTTGCTGGAATTAGCCAAAAAAAGCGAAGTTTATGAACTGCATTCCAAACTAATCGAAGTGGGGGAAATTTTTAAGTAAATAACAAAAAAATAGTTGTTTGAAGAGGAGCGTGAAATAATTCATTCGTAAATAATAACTAATCACGAATCGATGGTCAAAATTTTTGGCATGATTAAATTAGTTGTCATTGTAGTGGTTGTTGGAACTCAAGTTCTTTTGCTGAAAAAGATGTTGGAAAGGAGGGAGGGATACTAGGCTGTTTGAGTGATGTTATTATGTGTAGACTGCTTAAGTACATGAAAAATATTGATAAGATGATGAAATTGGTGGATATATGCCAGTGCCTTTCATCATTGATTGTTATTGTCCATCAATAATCTGTTGTCAATTAAAACGGACAGATAGACTTTGTATTATTCAACTCATTTTAAACATAAAATTAAATTACAAATGGGGAAAAAATAGAAACAAGGTCATTCATAGACTAAATCTAAACAATCCAAAGCCGTCTTTGGCAGGCCTTAAGATGATCCTATTTAAACATTTTTTATGACTAAACTACGCAATAATAAGTTGCAAGTCATCAATGCTTAATCTGAAGCAGAGCTCGCACTCTATGATTTTCATGACCAAAATCCATAAATTTACTCAGCCTTGATTAGTAAGAATGAGGAGGATAAACTCAGCAATAGCAAAATTGTTTGGATTCGCAGTTGGTTCCATTAGATTGATCCCAATAAATATGAATTGCTTTGGCGTAGTTTTAGATTTGGAGCTGAGAAATACTAGTTCATATAGATCAACGACTAAAAAGATTTTCCAGAGTATCTCTTCTGTGATTACTGTGATCTTAGCTATATTTTGAACGAAGCACTGCATTCTGATATTCCAGAATTACGTTTCAAAACTTAATTCTCTTCAGATGAACTATTTTTTCTTGAACTAATTTGTTTCGCGTAATTGTAACTTAAATTAGTTCAAGGGACATGATTTCATTTCAAGTGCTGAAAGCTTTTCGCAGGAATTACCAACCTATCCTCAACCAAATGGTCGAAATCAAAAATAAAATCAATCAGCATTATTAAATAACTAACCAGAAAGAAGCAGATTAAAGTAGAAACAACGATTTATTCTTAGACTTAGGCCTTGAGAAAGACAATTCAAAACAACAGAAAGAAAGACAGAGCTAAATTGAGGAAATGCAACCAGAAAAAAGCAATGATTAGAAATTCACATTTAAAAAGAGAAGGATTATTAAGAGGGCAAGTAGACAAAGAGGCAGACCTGCCAGAGATAATTAAATAAAGGTCGTCCCCGAACAATAACTGTCTCCTGAACAAATCAATATGACGCTGCATAAATTGCTGATTCATATTGCTTGGGCCTATCGTTATATTCTTCCTGAGGAAATCAAGAAGAAGAAGGCTTTTGAGGAAAATCAATCATGAATGAAAATTTATTCTTTATAATATAATGAGAGTAGAATTTGATTTCAGACAATAGTTTGCCCGCTCCTTGTATTTTTTGGCGCAATTCACTTTTCCATATTTAAGATATAACAACTCCAATGCCAACAAAGACCAAATCAAAACCAGCAATCAATTTTGATGGCTACAAAAGAAAATAAAAATAGGGAAAAGACCTTATTGACCGTCTTTTGTTAGACATGAACGACTGCAATACAGATCCCGACATCCTTATACCTCTTAACTCCAAAGTATAACTTCTTGAAAAGGAACTTATTGGCAACAGTTATATTTTGATTGGCCCTGCAGGTAGTGGTAAAACCTGCTCGATCATATGGGCATGCCGAGAATAGCCAAAGCAGCGAGTGATAAAAATCGACTGCAGATTGTACGAGTCAGATACGCAATTTATTCAATACCTGACTCTGCAGATAGGTTCCTACATAAATCCATAAATATGCAAGAAAACAGTGATCGGCTAAAAGATCAATTTTTAATAATTAAACGGCTTGATCGCGCATAGGAAAGAGAAATTCATAGTGATAATAAAATATGCATAAAAATTGGTAGAGCCACGCAAACAGTTGTTGTTGTACACTATCTTCGAGTGGATTAACAATTCCAATATCAAGCAAAATCTATGCTTAGTACTTGCAACAAGGTATATCACTTTTATTGATAAACTGGAGAAAAGAATCCAAAGTAGGATGAATTCATAGGTCATATTTATTGGTAGGCCACAACCGAATAAGATCATAGACATTATTGTTTAACGTATTGCTTATCGCATACAACGCGCCCAAAATAAAAAGGAAGTTGAAATGTTGACTATACTTCGGAAAGCAGTCACCAATAATAAAGAACTTGACAAAACATTAAAAACACAGTATTAATGTAGCCCCTAAAGCATATCATTCTATCTCAATATCATGACCTATATCATTACCAATGATATCTATACAGTCGAGAAATGGGCAGAGCTAACCCAAGAGCAAACCAATAGGCTGGTGTCTGAGGGGTTCAAAAAATATAGTGAATTTATATCTGACTATAGGAAAATAGGTTCAAAAATGTTTGCAAGTAAATTTCTAACAATTTAGATTGCAGCATGCCATAGATAATTTTGATGGGCCTTATTCGAAAAAATTTCCTTTTGCAAAAGGATGGGAGTTATCGCAAACCAATGAATTTTAGTACTCTACTAAGTGAATACGATTTAATAAAATCAAGAGTACAAGTCGAATCAGTTGGCAATAGTTATTTTTACCAGGCGTATGTGATGGAGAGGGCTTACATGGACTTAAGAGACAAAGGGCTGATTTACTTCAGTCTTACCGATAACACTTCTTTGGATAAAAAAGAGATGTACTGCTAGTTTGGCCCTGAAGACATCGAAGAATTCTATAAACAAATGTAACAAATGCCTGAATTCGTTAAGGAAGTATATGGAGTCATTATTTATGAAGAGGATTGATGATTCATAATCTTCTTGTTAATTTAGATTATATATAAAGAAGCTTTTACCCAACCGTTGTTGGAAATATTTTGCACTAAAATATTGGATTAAATATTGAATAGCATAGATTTTATGCAGAAGGAATAATCTAAGTAAATCTGATCTGTAAATATCAAGAGCAAAACATTGTTAATATTAAGATATTATGCAACAAATATGAGCAACTTATCGTTCTTTCAATTGTGTTTTAATTACCTTTGTTTTTGCATGTAATTGATTAATTTTGCATTTAATACCTGCTCTTCAATCATTAAAATTATTGAATTAAAATTAAATGGCCTGAAATCTTTGTTTGATCAAAAAATAGATCTACTCATTTGCAAATTCTCAAGTACACAGGATTACTGTGGGTCTAGGAAAACTAAATGCTAAATAATTTCTGTTTGTAGTATTGAAAGCATCTTAATTTTGATGATACGTATTGTTCGAATTAGCCCTCAAATCCGGATCAATTATTTATGAAGAATTAAAAGCACCCAGTTTTGATTATTAAAGCTGGCAAAGAAAGAAATGAGTAAGACTTCAAGGTGGAAAAGCTTATTCTTCTTCATCCTTAACTAAAAACCTTAATTTTTTACAAAACCTAAAATGGGTATCTCAGTTATATTAAATAATTTTATAGAATAAACAACAGAAGGCATGATGAAGACAAACTATCATTACCTCAGCTCAAAAATTGATGATATGGCTGGAAATACTTTTGATGATATCTTTAATAATCCTCTCACGATAAAAAAGATTACAAATGTTTCTACCTTTAAATTTCACAAAAGGCTTATTAAAGGAAATCAAAATTGGACAGTCCTTGAGATAAGTCTTTACCTAACATTTTTGAAGAATCATTTTGACTTATTTGATCTTTCTTGGAGCTAAAAAAGAAAATTGAATATTCATTCTTTAATGAGTCAGTTTATCAATTCAAAAAACTACGCCCAATGCCGAATTTATCATCATAAAATGATTAAACTTTATAGAACGGTTGAAGGAGCTATTAGGGTGCTTCAAAAATGGTTCTCTGGTTAAAAACAAACTTCCGATAAACTTGATGAGTACAGGGGATTGAAAGTTGAAATTGAGGATTAATAAAATTAAAATTAGCTAGCATCCCATAATCCTTGTTGTAAAATTATTAAAAATAGTAGTTGCACTACCGAAGAAGATTATTAAAATTTATTAAATTTTTGATTTGTATTTATTCTTTATCAATTTATTTAATTTTGAATCATTCATTACAGACACTCGTACTCCTATTTGCTTGCGTTTGTCAACTAGAATGATCCCATTAGGCCTTATAACGCGTTTTTACCAATCCAAACATTGAATTTACCTGCCTCGGCTTTAAAAACTTTGTCTTTGGTCCAGAATCTTAGGGAGTTGGCGTTCAGAACAAAAGTAACACTTGTGGATTCTCCTGAATTAAGAGTTACCCGACTGAAATCTTTAAGTTATTTAACCGGTCGAGTATAGCTTCCAACTAAATCTCTGACAAAAAGTAAAACAGTTTCATCAGCTTTAACTGTTCCCTCATTCTTAATAGTGGCAGAAACAAGCAAAGAGTCGCTGAATCCAATAGAGGCCTTAGAAAGTTTAAGATTGGTGTAAGAAAATGAGGAATACGAAAGGCCAAATCCATATGGGAAAAGAGGAGTTGAGTCAATATCGAGATAAGAAGAAGTAAAAGGAATATACTCGTGAGTATCGTTTGGTCGCCCTGAATTTTTCTTGTTATAGTATAAAGGAATTTGGCCTGTTGCTCGTAAGAAAGTGACTGGCAGTTTTCCTGAAGGAGAAACATTTCCTAGAACAAGATCAGCAATTGCAGGTCCCGCCATTGTGCCCAAATGCCAGGCGAAAAGGACAGAATCAACATAAGGAAGTATGGGCTCTAAGAGAAGAGATCTTCCAGCATATATTACAACAGCTATGGGCTTTCCTGTTTTGGCAATTTGCCTAACAAGTTCCTCTTGAACTCCAGGCAAGTTAATGTAAGCTCTGCAGTTTGATTATCCACTCAAATTATTATCCTCTCCCAAGAATAATAAAACTTTATCAGCAGCATTAGCCGCAGCAATTGCTGCAGGAAAGAATGAAGTATCTGAGCTTCTTGCATCCTTGTAGCCCTGAGCGAAGGTTATTTTTGTTTTTGTGAGAGCTGCTTTCAAACTTGTTAGGGGAGTAATGGAATCCTGTGCCCTACCGTCTGGAGCCCAGCAGCCAATTTGATTATCAGGGTCGTCTGCTAAAGCACCAATAATGGCAAGATTTGCAATAGTGTTGCTGATGGGAAGAGTTTTATTTTTATTCTGCAGCAAAACTGGACACTGCAAGGCTTGTGCCTTCGCAGCATCCTTATGTTTTGGATCGAGGATGATTTTTTGACGGTCGGGGTCTGTATAATAGTTTTAAAACAGATTCATTTTAAATTTAACTCTCAGGCAATTGCCTACCCTTGTATTAAGGTCGTCTAATGAAACAAGTTTTTTATTTAGTAAATCTTCTAAATTGTCATAAAAAGCAGTTGAGACCATTTCCATATCGAGTCCGCTATTAAAAGATCTGCGAGCTGCATCCCAAGCATTTTATGCAAACCCATGGTTAATTAGCTCAATGACAGAATTATAATCAGACACTACCAAGCCATTGAAATTCCATTATTTTCTTAGCACTTGGTTGAGAGTAAACTCATTAGCAGTACTCGGCTCTCCGTTTAAATCATTGAAAGCGGACATGTAGGTTAAGACTCCACTGTTGCATAAACTCTGGAAAGGAGGCAAATAAATATCTCTAAGAGTATTTTCAGGGATGAGTGTTGTGTTGTAATCCCGACCACCTTCAGTCGCACCATAGCCAACAAAGTGCTTGCCACATGCAGCCACCGAAGTGATATCTTTTAAGTCTTTTGTTTGAAAGCCTTTCACGACTGCAGATCCCATTAGCGATGCTAGATAAGGATCCTCTCCAAATCCTTCTGCTATTCTTCCCCATCGAGGATCTCGAGCAATGTCTACCATTGGCGTAAAAGTCCATTTTACTCCCATAGAAGAGCATTCAATCGCTGCTACTCTGCTACCTTTTTCAGCGAGGTCTGGATTAAAAGAGGCAGCTTGAGCTAAGGGTATGGGAAAGACAGTTCTAAATCCATGAATGACGTCTTTTCCGATAAGGAGTGGTATTTTGAGCCTTGACTGCTCCATGGCGATCTTCTGCATTTTGTTAATGTTCTACAGTTTCCATACGTTGAGGAAGGATCCAACAGCTCCTTGAGCAATTTGTTTCTCGATATCTGGAGAGACTTCCTCATCGCCATAAGAAACCTGTTGAAGCTGTCCAATTTTTTCCTTTAAGGTCATGATGGAGAGTAATTGTTTGATGGCAGTCTAGATATCATCTTCTGTTTTGATTCCGCTAATAAATTTCTGGAGTTCGTAGAAGTGAATTCTTTCGAACTTAAGCTTTTAAATTTCTTGTTTCGTGGGTGTTGTTCCCATTCGAAATAATAAGATATAATGGTAGATTATAATGAGTATGATTATTTCAGTCCAATAAAAGCATAACTTACTTTCTAAAAAATAGTCATGAATCAGAAAAGCCGATTGGAATTATTGAATGAACCCCATCAATTCTTTAAATATCAACAGTCATCAGTATTAGCACCAAAACTTTACTATTACAACCATTTATGGAATTAGAAATCGAAGAGAATTCATTATATTTTCACCTTTTCTATTTTACAAAATTAATACGGCGGACAGCGATAATTTATATTAATTAAAATGAATACTCTAAACCAACTCAAATTATCCTATGAAAGTATTCGGTCAGCAAAATGTCCAGCCAAAGCTAAAAGTTTGATGCTAGACGGACTCCTTAAGTCACTGCGTTAACTTTAATAATTTACCAAAGTTTCGAAAACAGAAATCTCAAAAAACAGTATTTTGAAAGCAGATTTGACTGACAGGACCGACAGTTCATCCACCGGCATTTTCCATCTAAGTTTGGCTTCGAATACCTGTAAATCGAGCAGTTAAATTTTATCTGAAAGCATTACAGGATAGTTAAGTCGAGAGGAATTGTAAATGAGGATAATTATAAAACAAAAGGCAAAGCTTGGCCTGCATTAGGAAATATAAACTCTAGAAGATGATTATTTCCAGAGACAAAAAGTGCTGCTTACAAAACAAGAATGCAACGATCAATTTGATAGACTTATCACCAAAAAGACATATTAAATTCATAGAAATTCGTGCAGGGAGACTATCAATCACCCTAATGAATAAAAAAAGAGCCTGAGCTTTAGATTGAAGAGTTTTTTTATGAGATGATTGTATCTTTTAATATTTTACTATAACTGCTCAGAGCTTTAGAATATTTTCAGGTTTAAATATAAATACATATAGAAGTGTGATGATTTGGGAATAATGGTCGAATATACTTCTATTAATAGTTCTACGAAATCTATATCATTTTATCGATACGATCACCAACATAAATTTTATTTTCAAGATAAATAAATCGCTAAATGTTAGATATCCCAATATTAATTTATATTAGCGATATGACACAACCAATCGTGGCGTACTCTCACTCTTAACTTAGTTTTTAAACAGAATTACTCAATAAAATACAGTTCAAGGCATCTTCCAAAGTAAGCATGGATGCTTTCCTATTCAAAGCATTCAAGTTTTTTGACTTCTCCCAAACCGGAAGTTTGGCGAAAAATGATTTTTTCAAAGCCATCGCCAAATGCGGAGTTGTAGTTGACACCCACGTACTTTGAACAATAAATTAGGATATGGAGACAATCTATAAATACTACGCCGCCGAGGATGAAAAGATTTATTATAAGCAGTTTATTGAAGGATTACTGTTTAGAGAGGAGGATATAGAGTCAAATAGCAATCGACTAAAACAAAGTCAAAAGCAGCAGCCAGAGATCGCATTAGAAAATAATTTATAGGTAAGCCCAACACTAGAAGAAAAATCCAAATAAAAGCTCAGCGAGTCCAAAATGGATAGACCAAGTAATAAGCGTACAAGTTATTCCTAAGTGCTGAACTTTATAAGAAACAGCATTCAGAACGAGGGAATGGGGAGTCTTCTTTCTTTGGCTGTAGCTCTCAAATCATCCGACATCAAAAGGACTCACTTAATTAATAGAAAGACCCTTCAGGCTGTACTCCCCTTTTTGCTTTTATAAGATACTGAGCTGATCTTTAGAGAATTAGCAGGTAACAGTTAGGAAATAGATTATTCTGTGCTCGTCTATGACTTGAAGGGGCAATTGGATGAAAATCGGCTGCATGATGTTGAAAGAGCATTTCATGAGCTTGATACGAGAATGGAAGGTGAATTTTCGATTGAGCATTTGCTAGGCAGATTTTTAAGCAAAAGGGAAGGTGATAATTTCAAGAGAGCTGTTGATCTCTATGCAAGATTTCAAGGAATAGACGATGGTGTATTCACAGAGGAGGATTTCGTAGATTTTATTGGATTTTTGTCTGCTAATTATCCCGTTTATGAGAATTTTAGCCAATAATTGATGAGAGGTTTCTATGAAGAGGATAATCGATCAGTGTACTCGCAACGTTCAAATAGATCGAGAGATTTTCCAGGAAACAAAGGAGAAAAGTCATCAGTTCGCGAGTAATAAAGAAACCTTGGAGATTTCAGTAAGCATAAATAGAATCCTTTGGAATAAATAGACAAATTATCCATTCATGAAGAAATTCAAAATCAAGCATAGAGGAAATCAGCATCTCGCCATTCCCAGGCATAAAAAAAGGAAGTATCGAACAACCAAGTCAGGGAAGTTGAATCGATTATCCTACGTATTAAGAAGAGACTGTCAAGCAAGGGTACTCGTGGATATTTGCTGTTTTAAAAAGCTCTGAAAGGAGCAGATTTAAATCGAGATTCTCTTGTTAGTTATGATTAATTTGCACAAGTTATTAGAGAACAACGGATTGATATCACAGGCACAGAGACGGGAAGTCTTTTTGATGTCTTTGATGAGCAGGCAACAGATCAAATCAACTACCAAGAACTGCTTGCCACACTCCGAGGAAATATTCCACCAAATAGAAAAGCTTTGATTGATAAACTTTGGGAATAGATTAAGCTAAATGAGGAATCCACGAATTTCAGTCGCATTAAACAGAAGTTAAACTTCCGCTGCCATCCAGACGTACAAAATGGTCGCAAATACGAGTAAGATCTTTGGAGATAAATTCAATAGACCATACTAACCATTCAGGAACTGAGTGGTCTCACCAGAAGCGATACTATTACCCGCGCTCAATTCGAAGAATATCTTGAGAATCTCAGCTTATCTGTGGCTGATGACCAATTATTTGAGTCGCTCCTTTACAATTTCTGGAGACTTAGTATCGGCACTAACATCACTGAACAATATGCAGGCTCGCGGAAGATGTTCGACCCCACCAAAAAGGGCTATCTTATGGACCATCATCGCGGTCACCTCACAGGCGGAAGTGTTTCTCAGAATGCTCCTTTCGGTACCTCGTCATAGGCTACTAATTATTTAACTGAGCAACGGAAACTATGATATGATGAGAATCATGACTGTCCAAGGACAATAAAACATTATAGAATGAATGCATCAATAATCACAAGATTCGGCTTTTGAATTTCTGATTCCGGTCAGTTGATCAATGAATTCCTTGAATTCACTGTGTTTGTCTTCGACAACTTGAGCTGAGGTAAGACTGGCTTCTCTTCCATCGACTCCTAGTTCTTCAAGTCTGTGCTCATGTAGTCCTCGTTTTTGGGAGTAGTAACTCATGCATTAAGTATAGCTATCCTCTTAGACCTCCTCCACAATTTTGTTGACATTACTTTAAATATCTTCTCGCATTGCGACTATCTCTTCTAGTGTTTCCGCCATTTCGGCTGCTTCGATTTCACAGATTTGAGTATGATGTTCTTCCTCATCATCCAAAAAACGGAGATGCTAATCTCTGAGAAATTACATGTACTCTATCATTGTAAGATAGCAGTTAGCTATTGTTTCTTTTTCAATAACATAACTCTCTTGGACTCTCTTTGATAGCTCGGCTTTCTCAGTATATCCTCTCTCTAACTGTCGTAGTGATGAAAGAAAAGTTGTTAACTATTGTCTGCGTCTGGAGTGGGGTGAGCGTGTTTCCTTTCCTCGAATGGGCGATCGTGATTGAGTGATTCTTTCCACCTGAAATCCATTGCTGGCGAGATGAGCTGCGCATTTGCTGCAGTAGTTAAGTAAATCTCCATCTATAATGATTCGAAATTCAGCCTCACATTCCATATGATTAACGCACACCTTGCTCAGAGAATTTTGAGGCGATATCCTCTTCTTAAGAACAGTTTTGCTGGTAGCAATGGAGCTGGTACTGTCCGAACAGGGTGATTGCTATTTGATCTCCACAGGTTTGATAATTTCCTTATTCCGATTGGTGGGAAATAGTGAATTCTCCTTGTTATTGTCCCTGAGCCTGATAGGGGTATTGTTAATATCCTGATGACTAGGGATATTTCGTATAATGCGCCTATGAAACATGTCACCTTCTGGTTATCTTTGCTTGATTCGATCCATAACTGTTATATATTAAATACTATTCAATAATTAACGGTGAGTGCTAAAATAAAAAACAATAGATCAGTAGTGGCGGTGTTACTTTGTTCCACTCAACCATTAGGGGATTAATTTGGGAAGCAGATGCTAATGTCCTTTAAGTTATTAGGGGCGATACGAGAAGAGGTTTAGCCCGTATTGCTTTTGGATTTGCTTGTAGACTGATTATTCTCGTAATTCATCGAAAAATTAGTGGGCTAAGGCCTACGCAGCGTTTAATCTTTGCTTTGGAGAGTAAATCATGATCTGATCAATCAAATCTAAAAGGAGAGGATCAGCTTTGGGGAAAATCTAAATAAGGAAAGTTTTACTTTGTGCCACTCTCTCTTCTTTATTTTGGGAAATTTGTAATCATTTAGATCATAACTGGGATTCATATCTATTACTTGCGTTTTTGTCGGAGTTCCCAGCACCTTTATGATTTCTATCAGGTGATCTACACTACTTTCGCCCATAAAGAGAGGAGTTCCTTGGATCATTTCGAGTAGAATGCAGCCCACAGACCAAATATCTATCATTGTAGTGTAGTGAGTAGCTCCAAATATTAACTCAGGAGCCCGATAACAACGTGAACAAATGTATGGCAAGTTGGGCTAGTTTGTAAGAATTTTGGCTGAGCCAAAATCGCAGATGGCTACTTTTTTGCCTTTATAGAGCACGTTGTGAGGCTTGATGTCTCTATGGGCAATTGCAATTTGATGAAGGAAATTTAAGCCTCTGAATATTTGAAAGGTAATGAGTTTGATGTCCAGAGTAGTGATTCCGTGTTTTCCATTTTGTCTAATCAAACTAAAAAGGTCGCCATCATAATAGGCCATAACTATGTTTAGGTACTGCCCATCATTTTAGAAAGTTGAGTAATTTCCCATCACCCTCATTAAAAATTATCCCCTCAGCATATTAACTATTTCTACTTCTCTATTTTTATATTTTGGGTCTTGAAAAACTTTCTTTACTGCTACTATTTCTCCCGTTTTTCGAACTCTACCCTTAAAAACCTTTCCAAAGGTTCCTTGCCCAATGATTTAGATAAGTTCAATATCCTGAGCTGAGGAATATAGAGGGGTAATGTCAAGTGTTGTGGCTTCAGTATTCATCCTCGCTTTCATATAGACATTCATGTTCATATGTGTTGCGCTCTTGCTTTCAATTAATTTTTTAGCTGCCAAATTTTATTTGTGATTTTCATGGTCGTATTTCTCGGGATAAAAATAAGATTTCTTCTCTTTCTCTTTTTATTGAGCCTTTGGAGGCTAAATGTTTATCGATCGCTGAATAATAGGCCCAGTATCATTCATGCTCTTATCGTTTATTAAGGGCTTTACGATTCTCTTGATTTTTCCCACAGTATTTGAAAAACAGAGTTTGCTAGTGGGACTTGTGGCTTAAACAACAATGTTCTTTTTTACAGATGGAGATCCTCCTTTGATGGGAATCTTGGTACCCTTCATCATGCGCCGACCATCAAAATCAGTAATTTCTGGCTAGTCAGCTTCGGTATTAACCTTGCGATAGACTTTGTCTTTCTGAATATTAAAAATGGTACTTTTACAACTGGATTAGATGCATTAATGGATTTGCGGATAACTTCTCCTTGGTAGGTGTGCATATGTTGAGTGGGTAACTCGTTTGGACTTTTGGGTTTAGCTTTGGTGGAGCTACTATAGGTAAACATGAATTGAATGTTATGGAAATTAGTTGATAATAATCTAAAAGAATATGGCCTTTAGAAAATATGCATAATCTATCATTATTATTTGACAGGATGATTGAATCAATTTATAAGATGATATCTTTGAGATAATCCATTGACTTTCAACCTTGGCTTTCCCAATATTCATGATATCTTTGTTTATCTTCTACATTTTTCATCAGTGAATTCTTGCCCATCCGTTGAGTTTTTACATTTCTCTTTTTTATAATAATTCCAGAGATATTATGATGTCTTCATGTATAAAATTGAATCAAGAATATATTTTATTAGACTCGATATAATATATCTAAAAAATGTTTTTTTTTTCATTGTACGCCTAAATTAAAATAATTTAAGCGAACAATTTTGAATTTATTTTTATTGTATGTTAAAATTAAATAATCAGTTTTGATACATTTAACATATTAGTAAACATCAATCAAAATTTATAGTATCTGATCATCTTAATTTAATTTGCCGAAGCAAAGCAGAAACACTAATATTTGGGTCTGGCTTTTCGTTATTCAAAAATCCTGTATTTAACTTGAGAGAGTTAATTAAATGCTAAACCTAGTATTTATTACCCATATGCTCGAATACAATCATATACCACTGGAGAATAGCCTTTTTGTCTGTACGATCTTTGTCACTTAATTTTCTCATAAGTTCATTAAAATCCATTCGATCATTTTCTAAATTTTCCTGAATGAACTAAAACACACCTCTAAGATGAGGATAATGTTGTTAATCACCAAAAATAGATTTTAAGTGCTTTAAATTCTTATCATGCAAAGTAAGGCAATGCTTCAATTGTTCGACTGATTCCGTCTCTGATTTCTATGTAAAAATTGCTGATATTTTGGCTTTTTTAATTTTTGAAAGGATGTTAAACCTTTTAGTATTAAACTATTCAGTTAGTGGATTACTTTATATCAAATCTTTGTATTTCATCTTATATAATTTCTTAAAGTCGCTCTCCATTTAACCTAATTTATTTAATGATTTATGCAGTGTTTAAATCTACTAAACAAGTAACGGTCTAATTATGAGGAGTAACTCGTTAAGTTCCTTCAGGTTGATTCGTGCTGCAGGATGATAGGCTAGTGTAACATACAATAAAAATTTCCAAGTTTCAGCTCTTAGCAAAAATAACGTCGAGGACACTTTTGGGGATAAGGTTGTTAAAATAAACTTGTATTCTTTATAGTGTTTCATGAAATATTATTTATTGTAATCCTAATTTTCTGGTTTTCTTATCAGCATTTTGCAAGTCAGCATTTAAAAGAGGACTGCACCCAGACTCCAAGTGTCAATTTTAAAAATCTCTTCTGTTTTGCCTTGAATTTAGTGTTTATTCTCATTAAGAATGTAGTAAAAGCACTCAGGGGCCATGTAAGGATACGTGCCCATCATGGAGACAGCGCTCACTTCGGTTATTTATTCCACTATTTGGCTGTTTCCAAAATCAGCAATTTTAACTTCGAAATCCTTCAGTTCTACTCTATCTATATTCTAAGAGGAGCACTCTTATTCCTCATATTTTTTTATTTTTTTCAAAAGGACGTTGTTTGGCTTAATGTCCTGGTGGACAATCCTGCAAGTGCCATGTAAGTAGTTAAGCGCAAGGACCATTTGAGTAAAAGCACTGAGGATATCGCTTTCCGATAATTTAATTTATCTATCGTGAATAAAATCATAGAGAGTTTTCTCACAAAAGGGCATGATTATTGTCAGTGTATTGTTTGTCATGAGACACTCCATAATTTTAATTGTATTTTGGCTACCAGTCTCTTGATGGTACAATTGTTCCCACACCTTACGCTCATATTAATAATATCTACGATTCTACGGTTTGAAAGCCTTGGCGACGATCTTAATATCCTTAGGTTGTCCAATAGTTTGTCCATAATAAATAAATGAATGATTTCCTTATTTGATGTGAGTTGATGACTAAATGAAATAAATGGTTCCCGTTTGACCTATTAATTTGTTTCTTCTGATGCCAAGTTAAGGGTTATCACGTTCCAGCTGAGTTATTTTCAAATTACCTCTCTAAATGATTGATAATTTCTCAAGGAGCTTTCTGCTGTTGTGGTAGTGATTGTAGTCTTGGTTCTTGAGTCAAAGCATCCCATGTTGTATATTAAATAGTTATCACATGTATGTTTTGTGCATTTATAGCGAAGAAGTATATAGTTAAAAATTTAGTCTAGGTGATAAAAGAGTCGGTCTTAAATTACAAGTGCGTTGAAAACAAGTATCTATAGAAATTTTCTGATTAAAGCGCATGGGAGATTCTAAATCTATACTTAAGCTTTATCTTTCCAAAATCTCATATTAGTTTGAATACGCTTCAGTTTGATGATTTTATTTTAGCCATGATTTCTAAAAATATTCAGTATATTCATTCTCAGATTTTGTGAATCATTTTTGCAAAAATAGTTGGTCGATATTATTGGGAAGATAAGTTTTTAGTTTGAGGTAAAGATGTTTTCAGTCTATATCTTTGATATAAAATGATAGACAACTAAAATTGATGCCTACTAATTGACTTTAATGTCTTTATCTTTAATTATTTTAAAGTCGAGACTATTTCTTCTTGTTTCCTCTCTACCGATTCACAACAGTAATATATATGAATTTGATACATCACTTTCTTAATAAATCAAGTTATTTGAAAGAGAAGAAATCAATGGGAAGTGTAATCGTGGAGTATAGGATTGGTTACAATTCGTTTTTATTTTTTCTGTCTCTTTCTAGGACCCTCTTATCCTGTGTCTTGCGATGATGGCTTTTTTTACTTGGTAGTCGACTTGGAGTACTGACGCTTCTTGCTTTCATCGTTGCGGGAGTATCCCTAGATTAAAGTGAAGGGAAGTTTATCGCCCTTTTGATTGATAGTCAGAGAGTTACCTGATAGTTTTACTTGATAGGTAATGCTACGAAAATATTGCTGTTTGTCATGCTAGCCGATCGGAAACTCATTGTCGACAACATAACTACCCTTTAAGCTACCTGTGTTAAGATTCAAAGATTTCTTAAAGTCTTCATACTTGTCTTCAAAGGCCCGCTGTAGACAGGACATGATCTTGCCCCTCTCCCTCTCGAGTTTGAGTTAGACAATGGCTTCTTGCACTGCAATTCCCAGGTTGGTCTTTTTGATGATGTTCTCCATTCTAAGCTATAAATATTGTTCATTTTATAAATCAAAATAGTTGCATCTATAAGCACATCCGCCAAAATACGATCATAACTTCGCTTCGAGATTCCTATTTTTTAAGAATTGAGCAAAAGTCTAAAATGGTCTCAAAGACTGCAGCTGACGCAAATATCTGTGATAGATATATAAACTATCCACGTCAAAGTTGGGGTTGATCCACTCCATCAGTACTTGATCACCAAAAGTCTAATCTGGATTGAGAATCTTATTTCGTGATGGGTAGGCGATATGGAAGCCTAATTTTTTATAAATCTAGATTGATTTAACGTTGGTGTCATGAGGCAGCAGCTAGAGTTTGTAGATATGTCTCATTGTAGTGATCATTCGATTTTGAAGCTACTTGATCATAACTGTTCCAATTCCTTTATTTTGATACTTGGGATCGATCATAATGGTTGCATCCCCCAGAATGTGAGCTAAACTCTTAAAAGGAGAGGTATATGTTTTAAAATAGCCAACTAATTTTCCATCAATTTCAGCGATCATTACTACACCTCTCTTTATCCCGTGCTCAATACAGTCTTTAACATATTGGTTTGTTATTTACGAAGGCTCTTGGTTGATTGTTCCAGGATTATTTACAGCTATGTTTTGATAGAGATTAAAGATAGAATTGAAGTCATTCTGTGCATTACTGTCTCTGATTTGCATCAGTAGATTATCAATTATTTTGGTTTTATAATGCCGAGGTATCAATCATCATCATGCTCATAGGAAAGAATTCTTGCAATTTATCTCTGCAGCTCTTCTACCTTCTCGTTTATATTGCGAACATTCTTGCGATTCCGTTCATATTGCCTTTCCTCGTATTGCTTCTTGTAAGCCTCCTTGTCTTTAGTACACAGCTCATTTTAAATCTACGACTATTTTTTGCTCTTCTTCTCGATTAGAAGTTCTTTTATGGTTGAAACTGTGCCCGGAATTGTTTATTTGTTTTATAATATGTTGTTTAGCTAGGGATCAGAAGAATATTCTTGCTCACTTTCTCCTGCATTTTGGAGGTTTGTATACCTCTCCACTTCTTCCCTAGCGATTCTCTCAAGCTGTGTTCCAAACTCCTTAATTTCGTCCTCAATTTTCTTAAAATAGCTGTATAGCTTTAAAGATACCCAACATCTTCGTTTTTTTAATCCTTAGCTTCCTCCGAAAGGATGGCAATAATGCTCTTGTTGCTATCATCAATAGTTGGATTTAAAATTTATTTCTTCAACAAATTTTCTGCATCTTCCATGAGCTAAACTTCAATATTAAGAAGATTGTCCTTGAGGCCAGAGATGCTAGCTTTAAGTTTAACAGCCTAATCCTTCCATTCCTTGTTGATTGATCTATTCTAGTAAAGTCTCAAAAAGTTTTTGCGTTCTCTTTCAAAACGCTAAATGGATTCCAGTGATTTTCTTTCTGCTTCTTTTTCTCTAAGCAGCAATTTTTCTTCAGATTTCTGACTACAAGTACAATTACCTTAATCTTTTGCAATTTCTTTTAATTCTCCTCTTTTATTTTCTTCTGCATCGCATCGACAAGTTCCTTCACTTTGTTCTTAAAATTGTTTATTTAGTCCTACAGTCCACGCATCTTCTGAATCTTTTCGAGGTCATCAATTTTAATAATTTAACTTTCAAAGCCGTCGAGCAAATTCATCTTAGCATTTTGCTTCTTTTTTTCTTAAAGTTGTTCAGTCCACTCTTTTTCCTCTTAGACCTTCAATTCCAACAGAAACTTGGTTTGGTCTTCTCCTTTAAACTTCTAATCGCTCTATCTAATCTCTTTTCTCTTCTTTTCATCAATAAAAATATAGTCAAGATATCTAAATTAATGTAATATTGCCTAAGGTTAGGAAGGAGAGCAATGAGATGTGCTTCATACTCTGTATCGCGATTTCCATCTTTAATGGTGAAAGGATTTCCAAATACATTGAGTACCTGCAAGTATTTGAACTTTGTTTTTTTATCCGAGCTGCGCCCGAAGTACGCAATGATTTCTTCAAAGGAACGAATCAAATTATTACCAATGGAAAATATGTTGAGTTTGTTGCAGTTGTGCAGTCCATCGAGGACCATGATTTTATTGTTATACAGGGATAGATCAGTGAGATTAACCAGAGTATCCAGACCTTATATGCTTTTGATGCGATTGAACGATAGGTCCAGCCACTTCAGATTGGTCAAATGCCCTATATTCTCGATTTTTTCGATTATGTTATTGTCCAGCTGTAGCGTCTACAACCTCACAAGAGCGTCTAAATACTGGATCTTTAGGATATCTGCATCAGTAGACTTATACTCAGAAATGACAATGTTAATACCTTAATTTTTCCAAAATTGATCTGAGGTTCCTTCGGGATAATCTTGTTTTCGTTCAGGTAGTCACGCACAGCTTTTCTGTATTGATTCATATCTACTTGAGAATTTCTTCGTCAATGACAGTGGCGTCAACAACTTTTTTTTGTTCTTTTGGTTTTGGTCTTTGAGCCATTGTGCAACTGCAATGATATTATTAAAATAAGTAAATTTTGTTAATTAAAGATAAGCAAATCACAGCATCAGCTCATTAAGACTGTTCAGGTGTTTCTTTTTTTAGATTCGCATACAGTCTCTATATTTTGAGTAGATATCCTTGAATTTTGGCTATATGCTGTCCTCTATTTTTTTACAACAATATACCTCGGTACTCTACAAACTTAGTAGCAACTATATTTCCCCCACGTCCCGCCAAGTGGCTTCTTCAATATCCTACAGCCTTGCTAGATAATGCTTTATTTTTTATCCTCCCTGTTCACAATATTTGTTAGCCTCCCTTAAAGAACGAGCTTTGGCCATCAGAGAATCCCTTAGAAATTGTGTCTTAGATGATCTAACAATTTTCATGATTCTCTCCAGAATGGAGTAGAAATCAAAAGAGAAAATCGAAGTCAAAGTTGAGTTCTGTACCTTTTTTGTATTTTTGCCTTGCTGTATTTCGAGAAGAGAGTTCAAAACTTGTTAAAATTGCTTTTGACAGTGATCATTAAGATAGGTAGTGTATCTCTACAGATAGATTCTAAACAGTTTATGTGACTATTAATTTAACTCATATTTGTTTGGGCTCAGCATCCACCCGTCAAACAGTTCATAATTAAAGAGTGGAATGAAGACCTCTAGGCGAAAGAATTCATCGCACATGTCATGCAATGAAGTGCTATCCACTTGAATACTACACTTATTTCCTTCCAAAAAATAGCTGGTGGACCTAAATATTACTGATATCTGCTCCTAACTCTCTATCCTAATAGGTTGAGAAGGCATCTTAACTTTGGGCTTTTCATCAATTTTCTTGGCTGACCGTATTTTGACCTGCTTATCTTCAACGACCTTATCTGGCTTCATATAATATGATTCTTATAAATTTTTGTTTTAAGCTTGTGCTTAATGATTGAGATTACATTTACTAATAGGCTGAATAGGGAATTTCTTCACTTTTTCAGTCATTATCGACAAATTGTACTTTTTTATTTCCTCCTATGAGGGTGTAGGTTCGCTTTCACTACTTACGCTGCGACCGGGTAGCATGGTGGGAATTAATTGTTCTTCATCTTAATACTGTTCCTGTTTGCTTTGATTTAGTCCCTAAGATGATAACTTGGACATATTAACTAAATGAGTATTTATGGTAGGCTCTTAGTCATAAACGTTATAAGATCTGCCCTTGCTACCGAAACCATCATCTTAAATGCATAGAGATTGGTTATATTCGTTATAGTTATAGTCCATGTCCGCCGAAACTGAAGGGTACTTGGATTTAGGTGATTCCGATTTGGTTCTATCTTACTCGAGAGTATCTTTAATCCAGTCCTAATTAATTTCCTCCGCCATGATTATGATAAGTCAATTTTAATATATATATGCTCTAAGCAAGAGGAGCAAATATATTCTATCATAATAATTCAGTTTATCTCTATGTTCTTAGATATAATCGGGTGATTTCTGAAGACAATTACTGATATATATTGATTGATGGGGTGTATATCTGAAAATGGTTGCCTGGGACCAAGACGACGGGAGCGTTAAGTTTATGCCGAGCTGATCGAGCTCATCCATGAGGAGGCGAGCAAGGTTCAATTCAGCGAGTAAGTTCTCCTTGACTCAGAAATCTTAACATTTACGAAGCAGTGCGCTAAAAAATAGTAAAGAAAGGATATTTGGGCAAATTACTTGATAATCTGGCTTCGCACCGCACTAAGATACAGGACTGTCTTAATCAAAATCTGAGAATAGTTACACAGAGTCAAGCTTTGGAAACCAAGTATGCTGGACTAATCATCGTAAATGAGCTAGTCGCTAACATTTATAAGGATAAACGCCAGCAGTAAATTAACTTCCAGGAAGATCGTACTCTGCTAAAATCGAATACCACTCATAATAGACTTATTGCGTTCAATGAGCACGGAGTTGGCGCAGATATACGTTTAGATGCGTGTTTCTTTAAAATTATATTGCACCTGCTGGAAAGCTAGGGCAGAATGTATGTGCATGTGCTAGAGTCTATCAATAACTTCTGTGAGGATCGCAAGTAACGACTTATTTGTCGGGCAGAAGTGTGGCGTACTTTGGATTTTATTTTGGAGAGACTTCAGAGGGGCAGTCACATCAAAGAAAGTAGTAAGACATACATCACCCTTTTATAACAGCTAAAGGAAGGAGGCAAGTAGGAGAGTACTCACGAGAAGGATATACTTTCCTTTCTTAGACTTTGGATGCATGATAAAGGGGAAGATGATCTTGTTTAGGCAGCCGAACCGACTCTCAAAAGTAACTACTAACGGGTAATAAGATAGTTTGTGCTGCGTTGCATGTCTTCTTGGGAATCAAAGGTTCTGTTTCGAACTTTATTCGTAATATATTAAGAGTAACGGTTTGCTCAAGGTAAGTTATAGCAACTCGAAGAGCTCATCCTCGGTATTGTATTAAAGCATGACCTACACTCCCACATTATTCGAGGACTTTTCCTTTACTTGATGGAGTATTTGTCTATGGTTCCAGCAGTTGTTGAAAAAGGACTACATCGGGTTTCCATGATCGAAGAGTTTCACAATCAAAGATATCCACGGGTCAACGATAAATCCATCAAGATAAAGGGTTTTTAGACACTCCGACGATGGGGTGTACGAAAGTATATAAATTTAGACGAGTCAGTGACTTTTAGTAGTAGTGCAGTGGTGAGTGCATATATATGCAATATGTCTGGAGAGAAGTAACAGACTCAAGAAGTGGTACGCTAATTTTTTAAACTAACGGAACTGCTGAACAGATCATCAAATTTAATTATCATCAACCTTTTGATGGCTGAAATCAAGTGGGAGCAAACTAGCGACTCCGTGCGTAAGATACTAATTAATCTGGTGAGAGAAGTTATGGAGGCTAGAAAAATACTATCTGGTCCATTACCAGATTCTTTCAGTTATTTTCTTCCCATAGATCAAGCCTTCAAGCGATAAACCAGAATAGAAATGATTCAACTGATGGGATTTATTGTCCGCAATCTCACTCTTGACCAAATAACGATGCGTGAAGACAGCCTTAATAACATTGCACTTAACATATGTGAATTTTTCTATTCTCTGTACGAGGGATCCATATTAATTGGCACCAGTGCAACTAATATAACCAGATTTAGTCGCCAAAAAATAGAAGATTAGGAGATGCTTTATCGTTATCAGTACGCAAATTCAATGCTATCGTTCTTAAAATGTTTTAATGACAAGTGCGCTTATAATTACGTGCTTGGATTTCTCTACTCTCTTAGCGGCAAGATTAACTTTAATGAGAGTTTGGCTCCGTCCTCTCTTTCACTGTACTTTCAGCTCTATGTCCTTTATGAAGGAATGCATCAAGTCAGTCCGAAGATGAAGGTGCCATAAAAAATGGCAAGTATTAATATCAAAATCACCCCTACTCTCAAATCCATAGATCTCAAGGTTTAAATAGATTAATTTATCACACAATTGCTGGGTTCTCGTGGATAATTCTGTGAACAACTTACAATTAGCCACCAAGCGAGTCTGGATCAATTGCGTGAGATGGTAATGCTAACTAAAAATGAATACAATCAAATGATTTCAGTCTTCACTAACTATTTTAAGTCAATTCAGTCATACGCTCACAATTAGCCTCCTCTTGCACTGGATAATGAAAAGAGTCGCTTCCGGCGATAATCAATGTACGGGTCGATGGGAAGTGACAGTTTGCAAGAGCGAAGCAGTCGACAAGATGATAACGACAGTTTCCGCTAAATTTTGGACCGAATAGGATAGAATTGACTTGTTTATATGATTAATTGTAGTTTTACTGGATTTTAATTTTGAACTCGAATATGAGTTTCTTTGACTGTATTATTAAAGAAAAATTAAAAAATATATTAGATAATATCATCAAATTGGGTATGAACATTAATTATTACGAATTATCATTGGCAATTTTGTGTGTGCTCCACTGATTAATTATATCTCTTACGAATTATAGTTATATTTTCAATCTTTTTTATACTAGTTAGTCTATCCTATGAACGAGCATGATTACAGTTTATTTGAGGAGAATTCAATGATGTCAGCCTTCTCAAATGATATTTTGCCGCACAATGCTCTTGGAAATTATGAATAAGTCTATCAATCTATATTCTTATCTCCTCCATAAATTCAGTCAAAGAGAAAAAGAATCTTCACTGAAAATAGCAGTTCAGAACAGATGAACCCCAATGATCCAAATTAAGATTTTGAGGCAAAGTAGATGGAGTCTTAATTTTTTTACCCTTAAAAAATAGACTTATCTGAAAAAAGTAATCGACATTCAACCTCACAATAATTAAATGAGGAAGGCTTAGATTGTACCCAAAGACGATTACGCAAACTAAAAGCCAAATCGCCTAAATAAAACAATTATAAAACCAAGAATCTGAGTCAATTTTTTCTTAAGGAATTCATAAACTTTTTGGTTTATCGAGATGAAGGCAGATATAATCTCGATATCATATCCAAGCTACAAGAACTTAATTACAAGAAGATGTTGCCTTCCATCTCAAGCATCAATATTATATTCCATGAGCCAATCTGGAAAAAGGATTTAGCTGATTTATTCGAGATCAAATATCTTGTGAGGCAGATAGCTCGCTCAGGGCTAAATAAGGAAACGAAAAAATGTTACTTAGGATATATTAGAGTTTTGGAGAAAGGATTTCATTCAAAATAACTTGTGAGGTTAAATTGATTTTTCATTAATGACAAGTTTATGATAGTTTTTGTTATACAAAGCACCGTGAATATTAAAATATAGAAGCTACATATATGTGAGAATATGTTAGCATATATTCGACGGCAGGAATTTATAAACTATATTATTTTTAACACTTATCTAACCAATTTTCATTAAAAAAGCATGACGTCCATCTTGCAATATTTGAAGGCCCAATATTTATTTGCAAATGATGATCGTGTTAACTGCATTTGTGATTTTACTGAATTAGCAACATCAATTCTGTTCAAGAAAATGTTTTGCTGACTGAAAAATGGGAAATTAATTAGTTTTACACCAATAGAACTGATAAACATTAGTATTTTCTAAATTGTAATCAGAAAAATGGTCTCATTCAATTCTTTCTTAGGGCAAATTTGGGCAAATTTTCTTCAGGGCCAGTCCTTTTAAAGGGAAGGATGCCAAAATGTTTTAACTTTTGAATAAAATGTTGGAAGTTCATGTAATAATATTAATTTGAATGATCACTAAGAATAATTTAAAAGTAATAATTTAAATGCGTTGTTGACAACCAACAAAACAAAAATGTATTAGCTTGAAAGTTTAATTGATAGTGCATGTCAACCTTCATAATGAACTGTCTTTAAAATCAAATAATTCTCTGATTTTGTTAAATCCATGTTTAAGGTTTGAATCAAATTGCCATTGCTAAAATATGACAATTGATAACGGTCAATAACATTTCAAATAAAGCACATGCTTAGTATTGAATCTATCAAAGATAATTTTTTAATTTTTAAGAGTTGATTTTCTGTATTATAGGAGGAGTTCGATGCTATTAAATTTATATACGATTCTACTTCTTAAGAATAAAATAAATTTGTAAAATACCTTAGACTGTTTGATTGGTTAGTGCCCATATCAGAGCATATTTTATCAAATTTTATTTTTTTAATTTTAGCGAATTAAGCTACCGCAGTTACCAAATTTGAAGGGCGATTTTCGCAAATAATAAGCAGTTTAGTCTAATTGATAGGATGAATTGGCCTATGAACGAAGAAATGAGGCATAGGGAACATCAAAATTGTAGAACCCTCCTATTTATTGTTTATATCGGTTGGAAAGCTCATAATAAATTGGAGCAATTATAATGCGATTCTACTAAAGTTCTACTGTGCAGCAGCCCACTTAGTTGAGCCCCAATCAAACAATTACCGCCAACTAGATTAGCAAATATCCACGCCTTCAGGGTAAAACTGAAGCAAACCTCTATAATTTCTATTTCAGTCATTACTGTGAACAATTTCTATAGATCAGCAACTATCTGAATCAAGAATTGCTGAAAAACAACAGTCTCATTAGCTTGCGCAAGGTTAATCTCTCCAACTAGAATACTAACAGTAAGAAAGATAGTGAGAATAACTCCACAGTCTCAGGAAAAAATACCTCTTAGTACTATTTCTAAGGGAAAATGAACCAGGATGAAGAGGAAAGCAAACAGGCAACAAATCATCAAAGAAAGAAAAAAAAATATGACTCTGACAGTGAAGAATCTTATAAACCTGATGGAGATTTTTAAAATGAGCAAGGGTTATCAAAGGTTAGCTAGTCCAAAAACATCCCAAAGAACTATGGCAAAGCCATAGTCAACTTTATCCGCAGGAATTAAACCTTTACTGAAAGATTACTTCAACATTTGAACATTGATCCAGAAGATTTTATGAAAGAATTAGAGACAGTAAGACTAAGCCTTAATACCATTTCTCAACTACGAGCGATGTGGACCTCCGGATAAAATAAATATGCCAAAGCTTTCAGAATATTCTCAATTTAATACCTTCGAAAGCACAGCTTGGGATATATCTTTAACTCTCGAGTATAGAATTTCCACAAGCATATCAAATATCGCTACAAAATAATCCAGAGCGTAGCTGAGCCAGAAACCTTCACCTGCATGAAGGAGTTTTGACTATTTCATAGACATATTATATTTCATTCACTATATAAAATAAGCCATAGTTGATCAATTTCATTATTGACTTTACTTCAACTCAAAAGCTAGCCAGTTTGATGTTGATGATTATTGATAAATATGTTGGTCATTATAATCAATCAGTATTTAGATGGAATTATTTGAGATGAATGGGAATTAAACCACAGTGGACAACACACAGAGTCAATAGATTTTAGTATCGTTTTGGGGAGTACTAATGGGCGTCTTACTCGTACTTTTTTGCATAGTCATGTACATACATTTCAAGAGATAAAAATAGCTACATAAAAAACTATACAATTTTAAAAAGGCACCGAAGAACTACGTTGATTAAGACTCTTTTATCGATCATGAGGCTTGATCCCTGATATATATTTAGCTTAATACTATATCTCCAAAGATAATTATATCTTGAACAAAATATCACAACCACCTCTCTCCATTGAATATTATGACTCTTCGCTCGTCAGCCAGTGCTGTGAGCTCATCATGCTGATCAGTAACATTTTGCAGGGCGTATACATTTTTCTTGTATATTATTGGGTTGTTATTCCAAAAACCTTAAGCATATGGTAAAGGATTTGTGTTGTAGTTTTTGACTAATACAGAATTTTTTTAAATATTGACTGAGTAATTAATTATATACCCTTCAAAGCATAGCAAACTCTATCGGGCTTTTAGCGTTCTGAGTTATCATAACCTCCAAAAACCAAAAGTTCAGTTTCATTGATTTGTAGTGCTGCGCTGAAACTCAGTAGGTCAAGCACAGGCACATTTTTTGGAGTGTCAATATTGACTACAACCCAGCGATCATTTTTGACGGAATACCTTTCTCTTGGAATACTTACATTTAAATGAGGCTATTACTTTCTTCCTTATTGAAAATGCCTCCAAATTTAAATATATATTGATTATTAAAGGCGGCTGCACACGAATTAGCAGAAGGTGTATTCAAAGGTGCTATTTTGGAACAAGTCATTTTTTGGAGATTGAGCACTTCACAATCTCTTATTACATTACCAGCACCTGAAAATCCACCAATAATGTATATTTGACCATCCATATAGCAGAGAGAGTGTGAAGAACGCTCAGCAATCATAGTGCTCACTTACTCCAAGACATTATTTTCAAAGTTATATCTATATATTTAACGTAAGCGAAGCTCTTAAACTTAATTCGACTGGCTTTGAGAAAGCTGTTCACTTCCACCAGTGAGAAAGATGTCACCACTGGGGGTTATTATGCTACTGAAGTAGCAGGGCAGTTAGCATTCAGCTTTGAATACAATGGTACGCCAGTTAGCTTGAGCTGCTTCTTCAATTTTTAGCACCTTTAGTTCGGAGGAACAGGGAATAAAGAAATGAAGTAGCTTGTTTTTGCAGTTCTATTTAAAATAGTCTTTGCTGTAGATTACCAGAGGCTCAAAAGGATCCATTGATTGTCTCGCACTCATGTTATTCGAGGGGATTCTCTCATTATACGGACTCAAATAAGCTGTATTTATCTTTTGAAATGTTTCAGGAATACTAGCACTCTCTAAATTGATTGCTTTCTCTAGTAAAGATCGAATTTGTTTTTAGTTTACGCTATTTTCACTGAAAAACACCTCATTAGGAAGTTTAAAGTTGATATTTTTCATATAGCTGAAGTGATCAACAAGCGAGCGATGATCCAAGAGAAGACATTTTTTGACTGCAGCAACCACAGTAGATGAGTTGGCCAGTTTCATCATTACTTTTTACATTTCCTCAATAGCTAGTTTTAATTTCGATGTATCAGGTTGGTCTATTTTGTACAAATTGCGAATCTGCGTCCTGAGTGCATTTTCGTGGGCATTGAAGATTTAATCAACAAGTCGATGATACCGTTATCGAAGGTTGGCTAGTTTCCGAAGATCTATATTATTTGATGACAACTGTCGGATTAAATGGTGTCAACACTTTTGACTCCCTTGGTTTGTCGTTGCATTTAGTAGATAGATCTAAGTTCATCTATGGTTGTTTTGGACTGAGCCATGCATTTGTTAACACAGTGTCTCCAAGATTAAATTTCTTGTTTTTGATGTGCTTTGGTATGAATTTATACGCAGTCTGGACAGAGAGGTTTAAGACAGTCAAACTGTATACAAAAGTTAGTTATCTCTTCTCGAGGATGTTCTAAACATTGCAAGCCCGAACGGTTAGTGGTGGTCTCCATATCGTTATATTCAATTTATGCGATTAATATTTAAAATCAAAACTTCGTCATTCCTCATAAATATCATTATTGATGTAGATTGATAAAGGAACTTTGACATTATAACTTTTTAACTTGCAAGACAATGAGTAAATGGAATAAACCCAGTCAACCGCTCACCGAATAATTTATTTAAAATGAGGAGAGACGCAAACAGATGATTATTTAAGCTGCTCGACGGCGTCGCGAGAAAGAAAAGAAAGCATTGGAACAGGAATAGAAATAGCGCAAGATATAATAATAAGCTCTTAATCGACATAAACAGTAGAAAAAAGATGCTTACATCAAATATCTAAGGAGTAACATGCATGACAAATACTAAGACTTGAAGAGGCGAAAGAAATAACAAGATCCAGAGATAAAGCCCATGGCAAAATGGAAGAAAAAAAGTGCTGAAAAGGAAAAAGAAGACCAGCAACTTGAAGCCTTGGATCTGTAAGTTCATGTTTAGGCAAGGCCGATCACACCTTTTAACGCAAATGCTTCCAATAACTCTAAATAGCTTTAAAAAGTAACAGTCTCGAGGCAAAGTCGCAAGAAAATGGTAGACTAATTTGAGTAGGAATGGCAAATGTAAATTGAAGCCAAATAATAATTATTGAGTTCAAAATTGCTGGATAGCTTGGATCTAGATATAGGGACTATCAATCGTGGGATGCATAAGAAAGATAACCCTAAAAAATAATAAAAACCGTAGGATATTAATCAACTGAGGGATCTAATCGGCTATTAGTCAATTGTTGTCTCACAAAAAGTAACTGATGAGAAGCCAAAGATAGACCAAAAACGAGATGTGAAACCAAAATTTGATAAAAAGAAGGAGGTCAACGAAGTAGAGATTTTTAATGAGTTGAAACATAAAAAATAGACCAAGATTTTGCACTGGGCAATCGAGGAAGAACTTGAGGCTGAGGACCTTTTTTCCAACTGTTCTTCAAAGAAAAAGATTAATCAAACCTCTAATGAATAGGTCAAATTGAACAAAAATACCCAACCTGCTGGATTTAAAAAACAAGCTGATCTTTATGTAATTAGTGAGACCTAAAAGAAGAGAGCCAACTCAAAAGAGAAAAGACCTTCTTCAAAAGATAGTCAAAAGGATAAGAAATAAACACCACTTCCGATTAAGCCTCAACGTCGACCATCCTCTAAATAAAAACCAGCATAAATCAATGGAGTCAATAAGGTAACAGGAAGGAAAAGTAACAATGCCTCTTATTCTAATTTTTCAAAAAAATAGTAGGCTGGAATTCATCCATAAAATCCTAAAACAGCAAATGGATTTAGTGAAAAGAATATTACTAGAATTCGAACAACTAGTCGATAGAAGTCATAAAATTCAAAGTAAAAAAGGAGATAACAGATAAAAATAGTAGCAAAACCTGACCCGCCAAAGAAGGTATTTGGTAATTTGCCTCCACTTCCCCTTCCAAAAGTGGAAAATAATTCCATCGCAACTCATGATATCCAAATGGATGTTGAATCCTTTATCAAGCAAGACCTCATGAATCTGAACCAACAATAATATAAACTACAGGAATAGCTGAGATAAATCCACAAAAATAATAGATAAAATATTAAATAGGTATACGGTAAATACGAAATAAAGGCGAACTATAAACGGTCTCGAGAAATATCTGGATAATAATGCCAAAATTTAGCAACTAAGTATGTTCCAAATTAAGATTCTCTCGAAGATTCAATTCAAAATTTAGATAATATGCTTATCAGGAAGGAAATCACGAGTAAAGATAATTGCACTATCAGAGAGGAAACTGAGGAAGAAAGTTCGTCTTATATCAATCCTTTCAGTAACTCAGATGATCTTTGTAACCAAGTACTGAAGTTAGCCAAAAATGTGTCTAGGTTTTAGAAAAAAGTTTAAAGTGAAGATGGGTATGGATATATGAATAAAACGAAAAAGAATAATTCTGTCAAGAGAGCACCTGAAAATTCAAAGGTGGCTAAAAATGAAGTGGAAGAGCAAGAGTTATCCGAAAGCAAGGAGGTATCTCAAATTCAGCAAATACCTCTTTCAAGGCCGCCATTTATCTTTTAAGCATCATAGATTAGTAATAAGTATAATCAAGCAGGATAGGTCTGTTAGCCGAGATAAAAGATTCATGTAAATGCAAAATTACTAAGAGGATTGCTATTAGATGATAATTGATGCTATTTATATTAGTTCATAGTGATGATGGCATTAATAAAATAGATTTCTTTGCTGAAAAATAATTAATGACTCAAATATTTACTCCCCAACCTAAAATCTCAGATATCATTACATGACGATACTCAAAAACTGAAAACATCCTTTTCCTTGCATATCGAGTCAACTTAATCATATCCAATGCAAATAGGATAAATTACAATTATATAGGAACTATTAATTTATATAGATGCTGCATTCTCATTTAACTGACTGCAAAAGCATTTTTATGATAGATGTCGTAGATATCTGTGGCCTTATAATGAAACTGTATCAAAGACTGCGATTGAGGGGGTGATCATCATCAAATTCATTGTCCATTGGGAATTTTGGTTTAAATTTTGGAGGTTGCTTCACAGGCGCAGGCTACTTTGGTGTTTCTTTCATAGGCATCGGTTTAACCTATTCAGGCTCCCCCGACTCTTCAAACTCTTCACCATAATACTCATCATCCTCGTCTCCGAGCTGCAATTCATCTTTTATTTTGGCTATAAGTTAAGCAATTTTGTGCATCGGTATCTTATCCTCTCTTAATATATGGGGATGTTCGAGGTAGAGTTGTCGGGCTGCTTCTTCAGGGTCAGGGTAAAAAATTAATTTCTGGAGGAGGATAGTATAGACCTTCTTCTTGGTATCAGTAGCCTTCATCTTATAGTGAATTCCTATGATCGGGGGTTAGTATCGTACGCATAGACCTAAATCGATAACGATGTACCCAAGTAAACCATATTGTTATCACTCATAAATTCAAATATATATAGGCAAAAAAAAAAAGAGTATATTCTAATAACAGGAAACGGTAATCAAAATTTTTGATGAAGTTTATCATCAGAAACATTGATAGGCACTGTTATCACCTCGCTTGTCAATGCTGATCGCTTTTCTGGCACGAATTTTTGGATAATATTGAGCTCTACATCCCGTACTTCTCGATTAAGCCTGATTTCTTCCTATTCTTCTGGGATAGTTTCCTTCATAACATCACTCGAATTGCCTATGAGTAAGCAAAGTAAATAACCAAACACACCAAAAGGAGCAAGGAAACATAAAGCATTTCTATTCTAATATTGTGATCGCATATAATTAATATAGAAAGGCACAATAAAAGTACTCATGCGTCCGAAGGTGAGGGTGAAACCATAGCCTAAAGACCGGACAACTGTTGGATATACTTCTGAGGAGTAAGTAATTAATGCAGAAAAGAAAATACTGTTCGTAAACTTAATGCAGTTTACCAGCCCAATCATTGTGAGCACCTACACACAAAAAGAGTTTTCTTCGAATATTTTGCAGTTATTATCCACTTTAATGAACCATAAACCTGCGCAAAGAAGAGCCAGAACCAGCACACACTTGCGGATAATTTGGATGGAAGTGTACCTTCTTGAAAATAAAAAGGTTAAAATAGCTAAATAAAGGCAAATATACGGATACCGAAGGTGCCTATGACTTAAGAGAATGAGGAAGTTGAAATTGCTAGTGTGAGCATGAATCCTGATTGAAGTACAGATTAAAGAGCAAGGTTCATAGCAAAATACATAAAGAACCGAAACATCCACAAGTACATCAGCAAAAAGGTCGCTTTCTTTACTGAATTGTAGCGAAACAGGTCCAAGTAGTTGTATTGCCTCACTTATGCCCACTCCGATTTTCTATGGCTTGTCTCCCATTCATCGTCCTTGAACAGCAAAAATGTCTAATTCTCGACTTACATCTCTTCCATCAGCTTAAACTGATAAGGAGGCCGACGATTGGTCAGTGAAATTTTCTAAAATATAGATCGAACTTGCGAGTAACACTTTTTAGTCAACAGAAAGCGAGGGCTCTCCAGGAAGCAAAAATAGGCGAATGGTAAGGTGGCTGCCCAAATAAGAGCAAAAAGGGTAAAGCTTAAACGCCAGGTCGGTATCAGTCCCAGAAGAGCAAGAAAGATTGGCGTACCTGCCCACACCATTGTCAGCATGTTGATCGAAATGGTCTTGAATCTCACCGCTGCCTTAAAATCCATCTACCTGAAATTTCAGAAATATAGATATAAACAGTCGTTTCGTAGCCAAAAAGAAAGCATCCTGCGAAGAAGTAACTCACTGTAAAGAAGTTAAAATTCGGAGCCCATGCACACAACATCATCGAAATGATTGACAGGACCAGTACGCTAATTATGACTGGCCTACGTATTATACTACTTACCTACGACCAATGCGTTAAGATATATAGCTCAGAACATAGCTGAGACATCCACCGAGAAAGAACAGACCCTCCACAACATAAACGTCTCCAGCCTATCCACAATAAAGTTGAAATTATTCTACAATAGATACCTGCGAATAACTTACTTATATAACTCTGAAATCGCTCGGATTGAGACGACAAGCCGCAGTCTGAGAGCAAGAGACGAAGACATCAGTGTAAGGAATACGGCAAGAGAAATTAGGACTGCGAAAAAAATAGGCCATGGAGTTTACCATGAAGGAGAAGGAAATCTACATGTTGGAATCAATACCCATTGAATGGCCAGAATCCATGTGATGCGTTTTTGGAAAGTGGAATTGTCTCCCACGTACAGTAGCGATTTATTCATTGTCAGAAAAGTAGACTACATGTCATTTACAGTGAAGACAGGTTTTTTGTAGCTGCCGTGCACGTCTGTTCCAGATATCTACATGCCCTCTTCCTTTTATTTGTCTTAAACCTGAATGAGGGCACATCTACTAGTAGTTCGCGCATATTACGAGCCAAGTCCATCAGCGAACGTTGATGAACTAAGGCTTAATTCTCCTCATTTATAAGGCGGTAGTCAGTCATCCTTATTATAAATATTCAAATTAAATCAAATATCATCAAATTTCCTCCAAGCTAAAAATTTAATTATTTGGAACAGAAAAATGTATGCCATAAAGTGATTGATTGTCCTTGGTTTGATTTGTAAAAAATTGTCGAGTTGAAATGTGGGACATCCAGCTGATTTCCTAAAAGAAAGACTAAGGAAAATATAAAGCTTTTTTATTGGTGTCAATCAACCTCGAGCTATATTTTGCCAAAATCGATTGTTACTAGTCGGAAATAATCAATATTTCAACTATACCTAAATATAGATAATCTATAAGTTAAGCGGGAAGCCTAATGGTTTCTCAGTTAAAAAGTTGTCTGCGAGTTAGTGTACTCTTTCTGAACCAATCGCAAATAAGCTTACAAAAAATCTTAGGTTGTCAAGTCTAGGTATATTGTTACGATCATAAACTTATTCATAATTTTATTCAATAATAGTCCAATTTAGCATGAATAGACAAAACATTATTTATGAAGATGATGCCGTTTGCCTCTCCTGTTGGGGCAGCAATTAGGACAGTATTAAAAATATGAATTCCTACAAATCAAGCACAACTGGAATTAGTGAAACTCGGGACAACAAAGTTTCACTCAAGGCTTTCAACATAAACAAAAAACAAAAAATGGAATCCTCAAAGGGTATGATGAAGACTTCTTCTATGTCGACCCTTCCTCTATTTGCAGGCAAGGAGCCCATGCACATTAGTCCCGAACATAAAATTCGATACTCTTATCAAGCTGGGACTTCCTTTTAAAGACCTGTTTTTTCGCACCAATCCTCCGAAAAACAACTGATAATTCCAAAAGCTACCTTTTTCCAGGCTAATCCTACTGTGAGTGATGAAAAGATGGTCCAGCAAGCTAAGAAAGCTGCTCTTATGAAAAGCATGATTAAAACATTGGAAATGATTGATAATCAGGATAAACTAAAGAAACCAAAAAAGCTGTTGAGATTAGTGGATTCCTCAATAAATAAACTGACCAGTTTGAACAACAGTATTTGCTCAATCGATTTTGGGCAAATCGAAAGCAGAGAAGAGGAATCTGTAGTCTTAATGAATTTTTTTCATCCTACTGAGAGTAATTTATAAAAAGTTCATTCCTAAAAAAGATTTAAAAAGGACGGAATGAGGGTTACCAATTCAATCATTATTGATTGAATTAATGATTTTTTTCATTTTTCAACTATCTCATTCTTTTTCAATTAATTGTTAACAAAATCATAATCAAAGAATAAATTTCAATAATATTTTTATGATCTCAGGTGTTTGATATTATCTTCTGTAAATTGAATGTTTGCTTGCTAATTTTATGCAAAGTTAAGATTTTCTCAGAGATTTATCAGCTTTGGTGAGATAATTTCAGTACTCAGGGCAAATATTGTAAAGCGAGATCAAATTCATTATATAAAATAAGTATAAATCATTCCTCTAAATCTGCAAAATCAAAGTACATAAAATTTGATAAGGAATTAACCATATCATATTTTTGTTTCTACTACTACTGATTCACTCCCTTTTTTATTAAACATTTGGCACTTAAAGCAATATCTAAATTCTTCATGGTTCTTGAAAGGAATATTTTTCTATATTTACGTATCTTTTTCATTTTTTTCTACGAGAGGCTCAATTTCTTTTCTGGATTACTGGCAATTTCAAATTTTATGTTCTCTAGATTTAAAATAGCGTAGCGTCGAATTATTTCCATATTATCCTTGCTTTGAAAAATATTATAATCTTTGCCTGACTTTGGGATAAAGGCTAATCACAATTATTTACAAGATAAATATCCTTCAAATATCATCAAACGCATTTGTTTTCGAAATTAATGCTTAAAGACATCAGAAACAAGAAATTTAGCAACAGAAAAGCATCCAATAGAGTATAATACTTATGTCCATGATCTTTCTTTAACCAAATAATAACAATAATAAGAGATTTAATACTTGATTGAGCTTTAAAATTCAATAAATAAACCTATTTAACGGTCAATTCCAGATTTCTAAAAATACATTTTTATTTTTTCCATTGATCCGAGAGAAAAAGCTAACTTTATATAAGTTAAAACGTGCCAGTCTTGGAGATGTCCAAGAAACAAAGCTTATTTTTGATTGTCAAACATAAAAATATATATTCATTTTTCAAAGTCCTGATATTTTTCCTTTTTTGCCAAAATGATATCATGATTAAATATAGAATGTCACAAACTTTAGATTATAATTTGAGTAGTGAGTCCTTGACTTTAGCAGGGATAAAGAATTAATTTTAATTCAAATTTTATCTTTCAAAAATTGAGAATAAAAACAATGTTCAAATAGTCATATATGATGAAATGTTTTTTACCATAATCATTAAAATTAAAATTATCTTTTAAAATGAGTGTGGTTGCAATAGATAAACTTAATTGATGATTTAATTTTTTTCAAAAAAAAGCAAAGAAGCATAAAAAAGCTAAGATAGATAGATTGAACATCAACACATATTTTATCATCACATTAAATCATTTTAAATTTATGAAAAAAATTAGAATGACTTTAACGTAAATACTTGGAGAATAAAAAATGCCGAAAATGATATTAATTGTGCCCATGGCCATTAAACAAATTATCATTTTGAATGATTATTGATATTTTCTATGAAATATCAATTTTGTTTGCTTCTTTCTTTTTACAAACTAAAATATTTAATGATTTCCTTCAACAATATCATCTTAAAAATAATTGATGAAATTACGATCAAATATAGTAACATCATTCATCTGTAACCCCTAATTTATCTTCAATTAGCGATTAGCGATTAAATCTGCCGCTCATGCCTTTGCTAAGGGTTGTTTTGGTTTCAATATTTGATATTAAACAATTCTACTTTATAAAAGTTACCATACAAAATCATAAAATTTAATTTTTAAAAAAGAAAATTCAATTGAAATTAAGCAAAGTTAATTTTATTTCAAAAGAAAATTTACGAAAATTGGAATTATCTTTATAAATTTTTTTGGAGAGATCTTTAACTGGCCTCATCCTATTATGAATCAAAAAATTATGTCGAATTATATATTTTAAAAGAGAAACGAGCCCTCCTCTCATGTAATTAAGCAAAATATTAGGATCAAAAGTAGCATAATCCTGCAAGTTTTAAAAGTAGAAATTTTACAGTTGTATATTCATTGGATATAAATAATAGTTGCGCTTCAGAGCGCATGATCATGATGCTATTCTTGGGAGAATTGGAATAAAATTAAAAAGTTATCTCTAATTATTATATTAAAGATAGCTATAATGAAAATCATTATTAATATGAGGAAAAGTTGAAATAATTTAGCTATATTTTATAGTCTTACGGACTGTCTATGGTTTGCTAGACTTATTACGATGTTTCCTATTAGACTTTTTCTTTTTATTTGAAAATTAACTTATCTAAAGCTCTCTTCAAAAATATTTTCCTATAGTTTTGTTTTTTACGTAAGTTTCCTTTTAGTTCTTATTTTAAGCTCCATCCAAGATGAGAACCAACTGTATTTTTGATGGGAACCCCCCAACTTCTTTACATATTCATGTTTGTTAAATGAGCTTTGAGTTGAATTCTAAACTATTATTATTTACATCTATCAAAGAATATGGAGTATTTTTGAATGAGTCCAGAACCTGAGCAACAGAGTTTTATATATTCTAGTATTTATGCATCAAATGCATCAATATTTGTAGCATCCTAGGCTTCTGCATTAAATGATAACAGGTAATTCGTAAAAAATCTTTTGGAGTACATATTCATAGTATAATTGACATATTTTTAATAAATTTGACTGAATATCAGTTTTATAGTTCAAATGCCGTAAATTTTATAGTTGACAGCAATTGACTTCAGAAACTATGGTCAAATCATTTTTTAGTTATGATTGGTTTGGTTTTTAAAATGGTTTTTTTTAGAAATGATTAAGAATTCTCCGTAAAAGGTGAACAATTAAGCGTTATGATTCCTCTTTATTTATTTAATTCGTTGTGCTGAATATTGACAAAAAATATTTTGTCATCTTATAATATATAACGAAGCTTACCAAATTAATGTTAGCCTATTTTCTCAAAGAAGAAAAATAATAAACCTAAGCTGAGGACAAATTTATATTAATAAACAGTGAATCTATTGCATTGACCCATTCAAATTAATTTATCTCGGCATTTTAAATAATAAAGCCTAAAGAGATGAAGCAAACATAATAAATCTGATCAAATATCAGCAGCGCTGCTATTAGTAAGGGTTCTAACATTATTCGGCTGTCTCCTGATGACAAAACTTATAGGCTGACGATCGAATTTTATCTCCTGAACTGGAAACTTAACTATTTGATTTTTAAAGGCGCTAAATTTTATCTTCGAAAGAATCATGCATTTTTTCATAAACAAAAGAATTTATCAGATACATTTTTTTATCTTTCATCTCAGCAAGGATGTTGTCAATTGATTTGATTGTATTTAGTAATTTGAGCATCGACCGAAAAATTAGAGCACCAATTATAATATCAACTGCGCCTAATAGGATAAATCTTCTCACTACGAAATCTCGAAGAGAAATACACAAAAATACGATCAGAAAACTAACTACATAGTACCGAAAGACATTGAGTCTAAATATAGCTGTAAATATTTTGATTTGTTTTACGATATTTTGAGAATCGCTGAAACTACCAAAGAATAATAGAACCAAATGCAACCAAATGACTTCAGGAAAGTACTAAAGTATATTTTAATAGTCATTTTACTCATTTAAAATGGCTCGGATGTGAGTGAAGATGCTTATAATCACATGTGCTATCTAAATAGACTGATATTTACAAAATAACAAATGAAATGCCGACGCGTCTGTTTTGTTAGTTATGCATAATACTAGTACCGGTCGATTAAATCAAATAGCGAGACATTGCTGTTGCTGTGACTATCAATTAGTGGCTTTATTTGCGCTCTATTTAGCTCCTCATCATCAAACATTATGATCAATATTATTTGTTAATAGTATGTGCTCTAAATAGATAAAAAAGCGTAATACGCAAACATATATAAAAATATCATGAAATCATCCCATTCCTCGAAAATTTCGCACAATGGGGTTAAATACTTGGATAAATTCACTTTTTTATCGAGAGTCTATGGGTCTTTTGAATGTTCGGAATTTATTCTTGTTTACTGAGGAAGATTATTACGGATTGATAGGCTACTTAGAGATTTTGCTCATTTTACGGTGTTTTATGTCCTGACCAAACTTCTCCACTTTTTATTGAGGCTTTGAGATTGTTATGGTCCGCTTTTAATCCTTTGAAGACTTCAAATGTTTTTATTTATTTTAGTGAAAAACTTGATGAATAAAGCTATGTGATTTCTCTAATGTTTCGAGTTTTTTCGATATCTCCTCATTTATTCTTTTTAATCTATCATTCTCTTAGTATTGCTAATCAATTTCCTGCTTAAGAGTAGGAAAATACTCACACACAGCAAAAAGGGTTCTGTTGACAAAAATATTTTATTCGTAGATTTTAAACCTACATTCTGGGCAGCGGCACGGTCTAACTCTCTGTAACAATGAAACGCACTCTCCACAGTATGTATGCTGTCTCCTACAAACTATTTTAGGAATGCGATTGGTGGTATTGAAGGTATGAGAACAGATGGAGCAATTCAGATTAATCTTTTACTACATTTCTGCTATTATTTTGTTAGACTTCTTTGTTGATTATTCTATCTTTTTAGGGGAGGGAGGGCGCACGTACATACTTACTTAACAAATTAAATTTTATCAATCACTATCATTCAGATATTTACTATAACTTTGCAGTCATCAGATGAGATAATTCATGGCTTGTTTTGATGAATAGTCTGCATTTCCTTGCTTTATGATAAAGAGTTATTAAATAATCTTAAATAATTATTTTATGCATAAGTATGTCTACTAAATAAATAGATCATTCCATATTATATACAACCTAAATGTCAAACATTTTCGAAGAAGCTGAAGGCTGGTAATAGTTGTATCGTCACTTTGGAAGCAGTTCTACAATATATATCTGCAAAAGATACAAACTATCTACCACAATCATAGAGGACAAAACGTATGCTTTCAAAACCATCACTTTACCTCCGATAATTAGCAATTAATAATCTGTCACTCGCACTCAACTTTACTTAAAATTTAAGGAGAGGAGGCAAATAAAATCAGAGATAATTGCTCTACTAAAGTTGCAAAATTATTCGTCTATTATTCGCTTATATCAAGTCATTTTGGAAAAAGATAAAGGAAATGAAGAAACATATGTGACTGATTTTTTTCATAATTTCTTAAAAAGGAAATCTAAAACTGACAGAAACATATCAATGGTCTTGGAATATTGCAATCAAGGCACTTTGGAATAATATTTGAAAAAACAAAAATATATATCTGAACAGGAAATTATTAAAATAGGGTTATAAATATTAAAAGGGCTATCCTCAATGAAGGAACAACACATCCTTCATAGAGACTTAAGGCCAATAAATATTTTAATTTCAGAAGAAGGTCTAAAATTATGCGATTTCGATATTGCTTTCATCGAAGGCTATTCACAAATAAATGATCTTTTCATGTCAATGGTTGAAAGAGTGGTTGCACCTTAAATTAAAGCACTGATGCAACTGAGTTAGTAGAATAAGATAAATTTAACTTCTGAATCAATTTACAAGGCTTTGTAAGAGAGCGATTTGTACTCATTAGGAGTAATTCTCTTTTAAATGGCATTAGGCAAGTCATTTGAAGTAGAAACGTTTCGATTGAAGTTATAATTGGATGAATGGAAGCATTCTTTGGAATTAAGAAGCATTATAACAGGATTACTACTTTAAGATACGAAAAATAGACTTAAAATTTAAGAAGTCACAACCAAATTAAAAAATATATCACAACTATAGAGCAATTAACTTAATAATTCAATGCCAAGAGACCTCTAAGAATATATTTTTAATGTCAACTTAATCGATACGCAAAATTCAGAAATTGAAGACATCAAGCAATAAGATAGCTACACATCCAATAGTATTTCTATAAGTGACTGGTCAATAGAAGATTAAACTCTAGTTACTTCTCGGCGACCTCAAGGGATTAACGCTGCTTATTTTTCAAACTAGTCAATGAAAATCATCATCAATACTACTGTAAATGATTTATGAATTCGTCATCTTGCTCTCATCAATTAATAGAAATGATATCAATTTTATAATAAATTTAAATTGCGAGCTAGATCCAATCATGCTTTGAGTTTCTTAATGGCTTATCTCTCGCGCTCAGCCTCTGCCTTTTCAAATTTGATTTGACTCTTGGCTCCTCTCTGGAATCCACCAACGGCTTTGCCGAGTTATTTGTTTTCATTAAAGTGAACTCTGAAGGCAGCAGCAAGGTTGCTGAGTTCTCCCTCGTCTTCCTTTCTTACTTCAGTGAGAGCAACAACTGCGGCGTTTTTCTGATGCACAAGTTTGCCCAAAGCAGCTTTTCCCTTGACAAAGCAGTAGGGAATTTATAATTTTCTACAGAGGTTGGGTAGCCAAACGACCAACTCAATAGGATCAACATTGTTAGCAATGACAACTAATTTTGCTTTCTTTTCCTCGATGAGTTTGGTTACATGATTAAGACCAAACTTAAGGTGGTAAGGTTTAGCATTTTTCACTTATTTTTCTGAATAGGAGGCGAAATACTTTCAGCTCTGAGTTTAGCCTCAGTGGTGAGTCTAGCTCTACGTTGTTTGGTATCTTCAGGTGAATATTTCTTCAACAACTTGAAGAGGACATTGGCTGAGTCAATGAAAAAGTACATTGATTTCTATCGAGGGCTTTTGAGAATTGGGCAATTGTGGGAGGTACTTTGATTCTAGTGAGGAGAATTCTTTTCTGTCTCTGGAATGTAACGTATTTGGGCCACTTGACAAATCGAGTAAGGTTGGTCTTGGGTTGAATTGCGTTACCGACTCTAAAGTTGCGTGGTCTCTTCTCGAATAGAGGGTTAACCTTCTTCTCCACCTTTTTAGCGCCTTTCTTGCCTTTGACTCCTTTACCCTAGATTATTTCAATTTTACCATAGATTTTTGGAAATTAATATTAATAATAATATATATTTAATCATTTTACTTCTCATATCCACCCATCAACTTATCACCATTGACAAAAAATATATCTTATAATGTATTATCAATTATTTTGGTGTGATTAAGATCCTACTAAATATAATAATTATAGTGATCTCCCTAATTTAGGATTTTTGTAGTTAGATCCTTCTAATATCCTGCGCTATCTTGAACTATCCATAAAATGATACAAGCCAGAAAAAAATAATTGTTAACAAATTTGCTTTTATGCCATCTATTCAAGTATCATTAATTTTCAATAATATATAAAATGTCCAATACCGCAAAAACGCGCCATGGTGGTAGAAATAAACGCTTCTCAGCAGCAGTTCGGAAGGTTGATTAAAACAAACGAAGGGCAGTTATTTAATAAAAGCTAAGGTATTTAGAAGAGGATTTCTTTGAGGATCCTAATAAGATGGCAGAGCTTGATGATGATGAGGTATTCGAAGTGGGAGATGGCGAACCCAGGAAACGAAAAAATGAGAAACGCATAAATAAAAGAGCCAAAAAATAGGGGCATCTGAAGCGTAACCTCAACTTGCGTAAGATCATACAATAAGAGGGACTGTAGGAGAAGACTGAACCAAACTTTTGTAATATAAAGGTAGGTAGACCAAGGTATCCCTCACACAAATACTGTTCAATTTGCGGGAATCTATCTCGTTCGAGCTGCCCTCGTTGTGGAGAACGTATTTGCCAACTTAAGTGTTTTAGAATTCACTCATAAATAAAATGTTTAAACTTCGAGCTGCAATATTGATTGTACACCTTCATTATGTATGAAAAAGATGAATTAGCATTAACAAAACAATCTTTGAGATTCTCATTCCTATTATTGGTCATAATTATTGCTATTTATCCAACTTTACTTTAATTTGAAAAGATAATAAATCATTGCACGTGATGACTCTTTTCCTTTCGCCCAATGTTATCATTGACATAACAATCGTTAAGTATTTTTCTAGATTTACTTTATTGAGTCGCTACTCGTCTAACTTTATCGCTTTTTTAGACACTATAAGGCTTTATTTTTCTATGCACCTCCTTCATCAATTCATGACTATCAACAGTCTAAGTATCTGTTGGTCTTTTTTTGCTCAGAGAAGTAGTGTTTTTGCCAATGGATTTTGAGCATATTGAAATTCCCTTCTTACGAGAAAACTCCTTACTTTTATAACTTGACTCTAAAGAAGATTTCACATCCTTACGGATAAATTTTCCGACAGCTCCAGTTAAATTAATAGCCTGGCCCCCATTAGCATCATTTGCTAAAGATTGATAAGTTGTTTGGCTTTTAGTCGCCAAAAGGGGTTAAATATTCTCGATTATCTCATATGCATGCGTCTTAACACGGTTTTTTTCTTTGGATACTTCCTTTCTATCCTTTTCAGGTTTTCCTTGGCTACGCTTCGCCTTAAAGCTGCCACCTATACTACTGGTGATGCTGGAAATGCTACTTTCCACAGTGGACATCTTCTGCTTTGGCACAATCTCAGAGTATATCAATTCACGATAATCTTTGACTGATAATTTAGTATTATCGTTGATGTGTAATTGAATCTTTGCACGAGCTGATGACATCTCCTTCATCTCTTTTTCATTATAAAACTATTTGAGATACTCATGTTTCAAGACTGACTCGATACTAATACGCTTAGTTGGATCGAATTCAAGCATTTTGCCTATGAGATCTAAACAAGAAGAGGAAATCTTGGCTCCAAAAAAATCACTACGATTTAACTTTTTACGAGTAGTTAAAAGTTGCCAAGCTGCTTGATTGAGCTTTCCTGAAATGTGCTTGGTCTAATTTAGAGTGGGTGAACCTGTCCATGCGACCACTTTCTAGATTTGATTTATAGTTGAAGTGCCTGGAAACATGGCCTTGCCTAAGAACATTTCTCCTATAAGACAGCCCAAGGCCCAAATATCAACCGACTTGGTGTAGTCTCTGCAGCCCAACAGCAGTTATGGACTCCTATACCATCTTGTCGCGATGTAGTCAGTCATTATAATTGTTTCCTGCTAATCAGGTTCTTCCATAAGTCTAACTAGTCCAAAATCGCATAGTTTTGCCTCACAATTTTAGTTGATTAGCACGTTACTAGGCTTGAGATCGCGATGTATCAGATTAGAATTGTGTAGATAAAAGATTGACTTTGCAATCTGGTGTATGATGTATTGCTTATGTCGCTCCTCAAGATGAGTGGAGCGACCATTCTCTCGAATGAGTGTGTGAAGGTCAACATCCATATGTTCGAACACTAAGTAAATATCTTTATCGTTCCGAGCGCGAATAGTTCTCTCAAGAGCTATGATATTTGGGTGCTTCAGTTGGCGAAGAAACATAACCTCTCGATAAGTCCTTTGTGCGTCGGTGGAGTTAGAAAAAGCATCAAAGTTTTTCTTTAAAGCTTTTACTGTTTTTGTCTGGCGATCAATGACTTTCCAAACGTGTCCGTAGGCTCCGCTGCCAATTTTTTTAACAAGTTGGTAGAGTTCTAAAATATGGGGTTACACTTCCTCACTCATTCTTTTTATTATATGATTAATAACGGCCGGTAGGCCTATAATTTTGAATATCGATTGAACTTCGAGGATAGTCCCCATGCCATCAGTAGATTGATATAGAGTGATCATTTGGAAGATATCAGAAAAAGAAGGGGACGGCCAGCCTGCTTTGATAGGATAAACTTCGACTTCGATCAGTAAATGAGTTGGTAAAGTTATTTCCTCGCTGAATTAACCGAGAAACGGTGTAGTCTTTGCATTTTGTTTATAAATTCCTGTTTAAATCTGTCAGCTAGAACTGAATATGATTTGTGGAGGCGTTTCGCTGATAGGGTTTAATTGTTTTTTTGTGAGTATATCTTGGCTTTTACTGTTTTGGAAATTGGTTATTGAAAGTGATAGCATTGGACGTACCTTCATTGATTAGACAGTCAAATTAATTAACTGAAGGTCTGTAATGAGTTGTTTCACGATTGAAAATATTTTCAATCACTGGAGACATATCTGTTATTCCCATGATTGGCAAAGTTTGTGATTATCTTGGTGGAAAAGCATAGTCTTGCCCAGATGAATTAAAGTTGAATAGATTTGATGTTGGATTTTGCTGTCCGCGATAAGAATTATCGATATGATACCTTTGTTCAGGATCTGAATAGTTTTAATGTGTATATTGGCATACGTGCCCATGTCTTTTGTCTGAATATTATCTCTCAACTTTTCTAGAAAACTGAAGAATGTTGTGATCGGTATCTTCAGTTATTTTCGAAACTAATCTCTTGTAAATATTTTAATTTTATTTAGACAGCTTTTCACATCGTCTAAACCTTTCAACTTACATTTTCAAGTATTCTACTTCATGGTTTTTGATTAGCAACTATTTCGCTAATTTTAATTATTCGCCCTGATGGTTACAGGATACTATAAGTGGAGGAGCATATCGAATTGATACGGGCTCTTGATGTATTGGAATTTACTTTATTATTTGCGGTGGATTTACAACAACCATTGGTCTTTCCGGACTGCTGCTTCGCACTTTTATTTTATCAACGCCATCAAAAATTTTATGCTTTCTCTCGCGTCTCAGAGAGGTCGCTATTGTTTTTGGATTCTACAAGTTCACTATTTTGATGTGAATTTCCTCTTTGTTGGGAGAAAGAGCTCTTGCGGGATACTATTGTTAATCTGGACTTTAATTGTTGAGAGGCTCGACTGAATGATTGATTGCTGATGGCGATATTTATCTTGATAAGGTGTTTTTTTCTGCAACATTTTGATCATGCATAAATCTGACGATGGGACTTTGTTTAACTTATAATCCTCGCATTTTATTGATTTTATTTAGGGATCATATTATTGAAAGTTCAAAACAATTTGTATTGAGTCAAACCAAACAATTAAACTGAATATTATTTCCCAAAAATCATAAGTGGAATTTGATCTTCTGTGTAGCTTAACCTTCAATCGTATAGTTTTGATCTCTGCTGATTTACTGAGTTTAGAAATTACTTAATTGTGCGAAAAATTGAATAATCAATTAACTCCCTACAGTCCTTGATATTTCTATAAATCTCCTGATATTTATCTGATCAGAAAGAACAAGAAAATTAACAATATTTTAAATAGAAGCAATGGACCTGGAGTGGCTGCTACCCGAACAACTAGAACAAATACTTAAGCTGTGCGAACTATCCTCGGTGGAAGACCTATCCATAGCTGCAAACATCCTCGAGCACAACCATTGGAATCTAGAGGTACTTTCGAAATAATGTAGAACGCCTTGCATGATGTCGTTACACAAAATGATGAAATTCAAAAACAGGAAGATCGGAAACTTATGAGGGAGGAAGCTATTAAGCAGGCTGCTATTCAAAGGCTGGCACACAAATAACCGCAAGAAGAGGATGGATTTGAGCTCGGCCCAGAGGAATATCAACAACTTGATTTTGGCTCAGCAGGAACTCCGGCAATTCCATATGCCTAGAATTCTCATACAAACATTTTGGCAGAGCAAAACAGGCAGTATGCCCAAATTGAGCAAAACTACCATCGAAAAAGAACAGAAGAGGAAGAATACTTTCAGAATATGACAACTAAGGAGAAAGAGTATGAATAGGGAAGAGCTTAGTTTCAAAACTCTCAGGGAGAGTTCAATATCAAATTCAGATTAGCCCACAAAATTGCTCAGTTCAGTTTCAACTCAAGTGATAAAATCGCAAGGGTGTTTAAGTACGTCAGTTGCTGCTTGCGCGATGGCTTTGAACATACATATGCGGATTTTGACTTAGCACAGGCGTTCCCTGCCCTCAGTCTGAAAGGAAAGGAAGAATAAACACTGTAAAATGTGTTTGGCGAATCAGGCGGAGAAGTACTGATTGTAAGGGAGATATGATTGTAGTCGTACTTATCTGATGTATTCGAAATATCAAAGAAATTCTTGGAAGCCGAAGTGGTTTCTTCTAAAGGAGTTTAACAATCAATACTGTAGTATAATTCCATAAATATTTTTTTAAACTACTTCATCATTCAAAAATAATCAGTTGCTTATTTTAAAACTAGCATATAAATTGCTAGTAGGTACCAACCCTCTCGTCCAGTCGAAGGATGTGCAATTTGTTAGGACCCACCACTCCCGTTTTGTGAATATCCCGCTCGTTAAGTTTATAGAATTTCAGTAAAAAATGCTGGAGGATTCCCTCAGTAGACTTAATTAAAATGAACTTTGCTGACGGATTCTATAATTTTGTCAATCGAAAGTTGTTCCACAGGTCTTAAGCGTAGAGAGAGTTCGTCTCATCTTCACAAATATTTTATGACTGGCTTGCAAATAAATTAGGATTCAAGCGACTATTCTTACGGAATAGTTCGAGCGTTAGGCATTCTTTTTCATTAAAACTAGTCACTCGAGGAGCCACTCCTTTTGTGACTACTAAGCTTTTTAGATTGATCAAATTTAAGTTTTAGTTTGTTGTTAGAATAATTTCTCGGATGTTATGCGCACACTTGATAGAGCTATGGTCTTTTGTTATCATGTTGATGAGTGGTAAAAAGATTTTTACAAGAGGCTTCGGGTAAATATACAATGCAACTGGAATTGCAATGATCAAAGCAGACTTCCAAGTAAGTTTAGAGCAAAGATCATTGATATTGTCTAGAAGGGAAGCTGGTGCTGGTTGTAAGACAATGGAAGCAACCTAAGTCATGATATTTATTTGGTCTTATATTGTAATAGGCTCGATCTAAATTAAATTACTTAGAAATGTTAATCTGCGGAAGCAGAGACCAATATCTATCTACTTAGAAATGAAGAAAAATATTTATTGACTAAATAGCTTACTTACAAGAAAATGATTAATTTTCATGATTGATGTCAATGGTATATCAAAAGCTATATCCCTATAATCAAAACCTTGACAACTATATAATTATCATTAGCTATTGGCAACTATACATCAAATGGAGGAAGACGAAATGCCAGCTCTTGATGATTTCGAATAAGACCTCAAGGCCATCTCTTACACTTATAAGCCTCAAGGCACCAAGAACGAGCAAGATTATACTAAACCCAATGCCCGCTTTATTGAAGATGAGGACAAACAAAAATAGTAAATCAACAAAATATAAAAAAAGGTCGATGATATTTCACTTAAAATATAGACCAATAAGAAAAAGGAAGATTATGGCGGTCTTAAGAAAGGTTTTTTAAGTGGCGGAACAACAGTCAAATCAAAAAAGGCCTAAAAAATTCCTGAGCTGAAAGTAAATAAAACTCAGAATCCTTTGGAGATTAAGGAAGTACAATAGGCAATGAAGATGAACAACTACCTTTAATCCACAAAGAAGTAGTGGCTCACTGATAATTTTTTAAGCAATGTTGAAAAAAACGACAAAGTCCAAAAGTTATTTTCAAATCCATAGTATATGAAAGCAATCGGAGAGTTCCAAACGAATCCTCGTGAGGCAATGATAAAGTACGGTAACAATAAGGAGTTTATGTAAGGATTCAAGGAGTTTTGCAATCTAATGGGAAACCAATTTCAGAACCTCGCAAAGAATAACCCAAAGAAATGATTAGATATAGGATTATGTTACCTATGCCATGAGTGAACTATCAAATAAATATATGTTCATTTTGTTTTTGATGACCTGATAGATAAGAATAAAAAGAATAAGCAAATCATTCCGCCCAAATCTTATCAAAGTAACTCCTAAATTTTAATACTTCAGGTTGTTCCGCATAAATGTAGTAAAGGATAGCCATAAAAGCTATGTGCAAATATACGCCCTCGTTTTCAGCGGTTAGCTTGAATAATCGTTTAATCAAAATATATACTGATCCGATGGCTTTTGACAGAATGAAATATCCTATCTAATTTCTGCGAGACGCATCCTAAAATAAGATACTTAACGCAGAGATTAATGAGTTGAAGGTAGATATCTTTCCATCACAATGATAATCCTTAGCGAAGTTGGTGATAACAGATCCAAAGCATAACCCAGCTTTAAATCCACTTACTAGAAATCCCATAAATAAGACTGAAAAGGAATAGCTCTTTAGAGTCTTTTTTAGAGCTCGAAGCACTTTACCTTGATCCTTGTTTTTTTTGAGACTGAACAAAAAGGGAATCAGATGAAAGAATACATAGTATTTCATCCCAATCACGCATACAGTCTTGAGCTTTTTGATGAACTACATTGAGCAGGACCCTCCGTGGATTAGTGTACAAATCGATTTTGGACCTATGTAGGAACATCCGTACCGATAACGCTAAGCCACTAAAATTAGAGAGTGCTGTTGATGTCCATGCTTAAAGGATTGCAATAATTATATTAATTATCAATTCATCTTATTTTGGTTTAAATAAAGCGGAAATTTATTATTCAAAAATATTGATAGAGAAAATGAAGGATTATGGAGTCAAAGCTTTAAGTCTACTCCTTTCTTCTATGCAATAGCTTGATAATAATCTAGCATTGCATTTACCCACTTTTCTCTATAAAAATGCACCTGTTTAGCTGTTAGGGGATTAAACGTGTTAAAGCATTTTTAATTTTAATCGAGCAGGTTGGCATTGTAAGCCCCGTAGATTTCAATTAAATCACAATATTATGTAGCGTATTTACGTTTAAAGTAAGATATTGCTTCCCCTCCATAGATACTCTCGTCTAATTGTGTGACTCTACAAGTTTTACAATTACCGTCTCTAACTTTTTACAACAGCTGTTTTTAAGGGTTGTCTTCTTGTTGATCTGTTGATAAAGGGTCCACATAATACAAATTGAACTCTCCCGTGTGAACGTCTAAATAGGCCGTTGGTTTTTATGAGTTCATCAGATTATCAATACAAATGGTTTCTGGTTCACTGAGGGAGTACTCTCCTCCGTAAGTTTATGTCGTCGAATCAGTTTCAATGAACTAAAAGGGATAATTTCTGTTTAAGTCGACTCCTATATAATATAAGATATACCGTTCCTGTTAGTTCTGTCGCAAAAATTTCCTGTAAAAACATCGCTTCTTTAGCTGTTTGCAATGTAGAACACCTGGAATTGAAAAAAATCCAGGAGAGAGCTATTTTTTCTCAGGAGAGTATTGATAAAATCTACACAAACTTCAGAGCTGAGAAGTTCTCGAGCATGGATATTGCAAGTTATAATTGCCTTGAGGATGGGGCTGGTAGATCCAAAGCGAAGATAAGAAAATTCAGGAAAATTAGAGCAGTTCATCTACATAATAATGATCATACTCTGGACACATTTGTAAAGTTGAGAAGATCAGTTATGTTTTGCTATATTTGATCGGTGTTTCTGTATAGTTTTATGGGTTAAAA
>Ga0302186_10000242_pt1 | contig 50783 bp, 48 predicted proteins | sample II_Bog_E1_2_FD_198782 | JGI IMG/M metagenome (GOLD analysis project Ga0302186, IMG submission 198782) | Peat permafrost microbial communities from Stordalen Mire near Abisko, Sweden - II_Bog_E1_1 | ecosystem: Environmental > Terrestrial > Soil > Wetlands > Peat | place: Sweden: Abisko...
AGCTTACAAGATCCGAGCTGAGCATAGGCTGAAACAATTAGCTAAGCTGCTGGGGTATGAAATATCTCCTGTTGAAGAATTAAAGACAGAAGATCTAGAGTCTGCTGAGGTATGTATCTTGTGACGTGGTTTAGTATTTTTTAAATTTATTACGCACCATTCAGGGCGTTAATAGATTAACAGTGAGTTTCATTCTTTCAGGATGCTTCATAAATTTAAAAAATACTAAACCACGTGAACGAATACTAATTTATTTACACAACGGTACAAACACTATCTAATAATTCACGAACTTGTTCAGTTTGTTTACCCAATCGATACCCCAAAGCACATAGAACAACAGGAGTAAATATATTCCAGTCAACCAAATCTTTGAGTAAAATTTTAAGCGAATCAAGATGAAAACCTTCCATTGGACACGAATCAATTCCAAGGCTTGCAGCTCCTGTCATCACATTAGCAAGAGCAATATAAGTTTGGCGTTTAGCCCATTCTTCAGTATTTTGTTCAGAGAGATAATCAATAACTGTATTCTGGAAGGCTTTATAATGTCCTTCTTCTGAATTTCTTCTACGTAAGCGTTGTTGCATAAAGCTTGAATCACGTCTAAATTGATTAGGCAATCTTGCTAGGAAAAGAACTACAAAGGAAGAATCGGTAATTTGTGCTTGATTCCAACAAACAGGTCTAATTGTTTCTCGTAATTTGAGATCGTTAATTACTAAAAAATGCCACGGTTCTAATCCAAAAGAAGATGGAGAAAGATGACCAAATTCAATAATAATAGATTGTTCTTTTGAGCTAATTTTTTTTTGGGGATCAAACGACTTACATGCGTGACGAAAATTAATTGCTTCCATGAAATTCATAACAAAATCCTTGTATATATCGTAATTATAACTTTATTGTAGGTTTATTAATCGTCCCCAACCGGATTCGAACCGGTGTTATCGCCGTGAAAGGGCGGTGTCCTAGGCCGGCTAGACGATGGGGACCTAAAAAATTAAATAATTAAAGTATGATTTTTGTTCACACTTACATTGGAGCTAAGCGGGATCGAACCGCTGACCTCTTGCATGCCATGCAAGCGCTCTCCCAGCTGAGCTATAGCCCCTCTGAGATGCAAATGGTATAATTATTATGTAGAAGATGTCAACACTGTGAGCATCTTTATCCCTTTAGTTACTCTAGCTAATATTTTTTGTTTACCTATTAGTTCCAATACTTTATCAATAGACGGGGTTTTATCTTTACCAGTGGTTATTATTCTAAGTGGTATAGCTAATTCGCTAAATTTTAAGTTGAATAACTCGGCTGTAGTTTTTAATAATGCATGAATGTTAGTGGCATCCCAGAATTCAAGGTTTGTTAATTTTAACAATAAATCATTTAAAGCTAGTATAATTTCTTGATTGTTTTTTATATTTTGTAAAATTTCTGGAAATAAGTTTAAATCTATTATTAAATTCTCTTGGTAAAAATAAATACTTTCTTCAGCCATTTCTTTTAGAGTTTTAGCGCGATTTTGTTGTAAAGCAATAAGTTTATTTAGATCTGGTTCAAGATCTGATTCAACATTTTCAGTTATATTTATGCCTAATTCTTTAAGCTGCTGTTTAAATGGTTGGACTAAATCATTAGTATTACTGTGAGCTAGGTAATGATGGTTTAACCATAATAATTTATCTAAATTGAAAATAGCCGCAGATTTATGTACAGATTTAATGTCAAACAAATTAATTAATTCTTCTATGGAAAAAATTTCTTGATCTTTATGGGACCACCCCAATCTAGCTAAATAATTAAGTAGAGCATGGGGTAAAATACCCAGCTTTTCATAATCTAAAACACTAGATGCACCATGACGTTTAGATAAACGCGAACCGTCTGATCCTAAAATCATGGGAATATGTGCATAACGGGGGATTTTTGCATCTAATGCTTGTAGTAAATTAATTTGTTTTGGAGTGTTACTTATATGATCTTCGCCACGGATTACATCAGTAATTTGCATGTCTAAATCATCAATTACCACAGTAAAATTGTACGTAGGTGTGTTATCTGATCTTAAGAGAATCAAATCATCTAATTCGGTATTTGAAATGCGAACTTTGCCTCGAACTAGATCATCAAATTCTACATGTCCAAATAAAGGATTTTTAAAACGCATAACATAAGATGCGGTATCTGATTTTTTTAAATTTTTTTCTCGGCAGAGACCATCATATTTTGGTTTTTCTTTAGCCTGCATTTGTTTAGTACGCAAATTATCTAAACGTTCTTTAGTGCAATCACAATAATAGGCAAGGTTGTTATTTAATAGTTCATTTGCGACTGTTAAATATCTTGGAAAGCGTTGTGATTGAAAAAATGGACCTTCGTCCCAAGTTAATCCTAACCATTTTAAACCATTTAAAATTACTTCAACCGACTCTTTAGTCGATCGTTCTAGATCAGTATCTTCTATACGTAAGATTAATTTGCCGTTGTTTTTTTTTGCAAATAACCAGCAATATAGAGCTGTTCGTACACTACCCACATGTAAATCACCGGTAGGGCTGGGAGCAAATCTAGTTACAACACTCAATTGAAATCCTGAAATATAAAGCAATGATTTTATTTGATTAAGCCACTTTAGTAAAGCAGAGTGGCGGAGAGGTGTGGAGTAAATTTTACTATAGTTGATTAACAAAACGAGATTGACAATAATGATAAATACCTACAGAATTACTGTCCAAGGCTATGTAGCTCAGCTGGTTAGAGCGTGGCACTCATAATGCCGAGGTCGGTGGTTCGAGTCCACTCATAGCCAGAATAAGAAAAATTTTATGGAACATAAGTCAACATTTATTAAAATTTGTGTTTTATTAACATTATTAGTAATTACATATTTATCATTTCAAAAATTTTTTGATTTGATTGATACAAAATGTTTTTTATTTTTAAATAAAAATTTTTTGAATAGTCAATTTAGTCAAAATTTTTGGGGGATCTTATCTCATAAAAACGAAAGCTGGATCAATGTAGTTATTATGTTTGGTATAAATCTATTATCAATTTTTATGATTGCTAAAGTGCCAATTAGGGATGCAAATTTTTTAAGTATAAATTCTAATAATTTTCGTTATAAAGCAATCGCTATTGTTTTATACTGTTGGGTATCTTTTCAAATTGTTTTATTAACAAATATTATAATATTTCAAAAGATTTTACATATACATCGTGATTCACCAAGTATAGTTATAGAGAACGCAGTTAGATTATCTAAAATATTAAACAATCCAAATATAAAAGATTACTCTAACAATAGTTTTCCTGCTGGGCATGCGTTGGTTTTAATTTATTGGACGCTATTTATTAATTTATATGCTCCAAAATTGATAAAAATTATGGCTACGCTTCTTTGTGTTTTTTTAATTTTACCAAGAATGATAGTGGGAGCACACTGGCTTAGCGATACAGTATTTTCTTTTTTATTAGCTTGGATGTATTTTAATTTAAGTATGTGGTTTGCAAATAGTTATGATCAAATTAAAAACCGTTTATATTAAAACTATGGGCTGTCAGATGAATGAATATGATTCATCACGTTTATTAGATTTGTTATTTAAGTCTTATGGAACAACAAAAACAGACATTCCAGAAGAGGCAGATTTATTATTGTTAAACACCTGCTCTATAAGAGAAAAGGCTGAAGAAAAAGTTTTTTCTGATCTTGGTAGATGGAGATTACTAAAGCAACGGCGTCCTGAATTAATAATTGGAGTTGGTGGTTGTGTTGCAAGTCAAGAGGGGCAAAATATTTTAAGAAGAGCACCATTCGTTGATGTTATATTTGGCCCGCAAACATTACACAAATTACCAGCATTACTTGAAGAAGCTATAAAAAACAAAAAAGCCCAAATGGATATTTCTTGGGCATCGATTGAAAAATTTGATAATTTGCCTGAACCAAAAGTTGATGGTCCTTGTGCTTATTTATCTATTATGGAAGGGTGTAATAAATATTGTAGTTTTTGTATTGTACCATATACGCGTGGTCATGAAGTAAGTCGTAAATTTGAAGATATTATATTAGAAGCAGCTTGTCTTGCTGAACAAGGCGTTAAAGAGTTAACTTTGTTAGGACAAAATGTTAATGCATATAAAGGTCGCAAGCTAAACGGAGATCTTGTAGATTTAGCGGTATTGTTGCAGTATATTGCAGAGATTGATGGAATAGAACGTCTTAGATTTATGACTTCTCATCCAAAGGAATTTACTGATAATTTAATTGCAGCATTTAAATTTATTCCAAAATTGGCTAATCATTTGCATCTGCCAATTCAAAGTGGTTCAGATTTTATTTTAAATAAAATGAAACGAGGATATAGTGCTTTAGAGTATCAATCCAAAATTAATAAATTAAAAGCGGTTAGACCAGATATTTATATATCTTCAGATTTTATTGTTGGTTTTCCTGGAGAAACAGTTAAAGATTTTACCGCAACTTTAAACATAATAGATACCATAGGGTTTGACAATTCGTACAGTTATACATATAGCAAGCGTCCTGGTACTCCAGCTGCGAATTATGTAGATGACGTTCCAGTAGATGTAAAAAAACAACGACTTAATATTATTCAAGAGCGTATTTTGCAAAATACATTAGCAATTGGTGAATCTATGGTTAATACTATACAAAAGGTAGTAGTTGCTAACGTTTCTAAAAAAGATCCTGAACTATTGTGTGCTCGTACGGAGAATAACCGATTAGTTACTTTTGTTGGGGGCAATAATTTAGTTGGTAAATTAATCAAAGTTAAAATTATAGAAAGTTTACCAAATAGTTTGCGTGGTATTATTTATGTACCGTCAGAATTAGAGCAAGTTGAGTTGGTATAGGGTCTTAGGAACTTTGCAAAAAACTGATGCTTTTAAACGAGCGTCTGTTTGAGCGTGGCTCGTGTACGCGAGTGAAAAAAACATAAGTTCTTTGCAAAATTTTTAAGCATTTTTTTTATTTGTATTATAGTTAATGTATGGTGATACGATTAAAACATTGAATAAACAAATTAATTGTTACGAAATAACTCTAAAACCATTTGATAATAAACGGTTATTTAGTTTATGTGGTAAATATGACGAAAATATTCGTTATATAGAACAGTGTTTAAAAGTGGAAATTTTAAATAACGGTAATTTGTTCCAGGTAATTGGTAAAGGGGAAAATCCAAATTTAGCTGTAGATTTATTAAAAATATTATATTTAGAAACAGCACAGTTAGAACAAGAATATCTTACTAAAGGAAAAGTGCACTTAAATATACAAAATATTATGCAAAAAACAACTGATAAGACCGAGATGTTAAATCAACCACAAAATAATATGGTGAATTTAATTAAAATGGATAAACATAATATTGTAAAAACTAGTGGGTCTCTTAAATTATATAATAACAATCAGCAGCAGTATATGCAGAATATGTTACAGCATGATATTAATTTTGGGGTAGGTCCAGCTGGTACAGGAAAAACTTTTTTAGCTGTAGCTTGTGCGGTGGCTGCATTGCAACAGTATAATGTAAAAAAAATTGTCCTAGTGCGTCCAGTAGTGGAGGCCGGTGAGCAATTGGGGTTTTTGCCGGGAGATCTAACTCAAAAAATTAATCCATACCTGCAACCATTATACGATTCTTTACATGAATTATTAGGTTTTGCGAAAGTTGAAAAATATTTACAACAAAAAATTATAGAGATTGTACCATTAGCATATATGCGTGGTAGAACTTTAAATGATGCATTTGTTATTTTAGATGAAGGACAGAACGCAACTATTGATCAAATGAAAATGTTTTTAACGCGTTTGGGATTTAATTCAAAGGCAGTAATTACTGGAGATGTTACCCAAATTGATTTGCCAAAAACAAAATTTTCTGGTTTAAGACATGCTATAGATCTTTTAAAAGATATTTCTAATATTAGCGTAACATATTTTCAATCTAAGGATGTAGTTAGGCATCCTCTCGTCCAAGAGATTGTGGATGCTTATGCTAATTGGGAAGATAATAAATAAAAATAAAGAGTAAAAAATAATGACTGTTGAACTGGAGTTGCAGATTGCAACAAATGCTAAAACCTTACCTCACCCTTCTCAATTTAAAGAATGGGTTGGAGTTGTTTTATCAGATCGATTGTCCAGTTTGGAAAATGAAAATGATGTGGAATTAACAATTAGAATCGTTGATGAAGAAGAGATTATCGATTTAAATTACCGTTATCGTCATAAAAATGGATCCACTAATGTCTTGTCTTTTCCAGTAGAGGTTGATGTAGATTTTAATTACTATGTGTTAGGTGATATTGTAATTTGTGCAGCAGTAGTAGAACTGGAGGCTAAACAGCAAAACAAAGAATTATTATCACATTGGGCACATATGGTAGTGCATGGTATTTTACATTTGCTTGGCTTTGATCATGAAAACGAAGTAGAAGCTCATAAAATGGAAAACATAGAAATTAGTTTGATGAAAAAATTAGGGTTTTCTTCTCCGTATAATTAACTAAATTTCAATTGATGCTTCCTTTTGATTATATGGATTTTGCTTGATATTTTAATTTAAAGTGATATTATGGCACTCCTATGAAAACCTTGCCAAAAACCTTGTTTCCTTTTTTGTGGCATTTTATTAGGCCACAATTTGGGCGTTTTTTGATCCTGATGCTCAGTATGTTTGGGTGGTCTGTTCAGGAATCTGTTTATCCATATTTTATAAAATTATTTATAGATCAAGTAACCAAATATTCTTTAGATAAAAGTAAAATTTTTGTTGTAATGGCGCCTATCCTCGGTGTTTTTGTGGCACTTTGGTTGACTATAGAAATTGGTTTTAGGATCTATGATTTTCTATCTGCTAAAGTTTTCCCTCAATTTCGTGCCGATGTACGTTGTGCGCTTTTTAAATATGCCAACAAGCATTCTTATCAATATTATTCAGATAATTTTGCTGGGAGCGTTGCTAGTAAAATTTCTAGGTTGCCAGAAGCGTTGGAAAGCATGGCGATCATTATTTTAACTATAATTGTCCCTGTTTTTTTAGCTTTTATTATTAATATTTCACTTTTGTATAACACTAAACCTCTATTTGCATGCATTATGGGAGGATGGTTTAGTTTTCATTGTTTGGTAACTTATTTTTTTACGCAGAAATGTGCTATTTATTCTCGAGAACATTCCAGCACTATTACGACTTTAAATGGAACAATAGTTGATATATTGACCAATATTGCTAATGTTCGTTTGTTTGCTAATCGTAATTTTGAAAAACATTATTTAGCGAATTTTCAGGGAGAAGAAATACAAAAAGCTTATAAATTAATGCGTTATAATGCACTAAGGAATACGTTTTTAGGACTTCTTAGTCAAATTTTTATTTTTTCTATGGTGGGCGGCGGTATCTATGCATGGCAAAAAGATTGGATTACTTTGGGGGAACTGACTTTGATATTGTCCTCTGTAAATTTGATCGGTTTGGCTTGGTATATGGGGTTTCATTTGATTAAGGTTTATGAAAACATTGGGACATGTCAGGAAGCATTGAGTATAATACAAAGGCCTATTGATGTGGCTGATATTATTGATGCAAAACCGATCCTTATTACTCGAGGAGAAATCAGATTTCAAAATGTTACTTTTCATTATAATAAAGGTAAAAAAATATTTAAAAATAAAACAATTACTATTCGTGCAGGTGAAAAAGTAGGTTTAGTTGGGTTTTCTGGTTCTGGCAAAACCACTTTTGTTAATTTAATTTTACGCTGTTTCGACGTAGAGAGTGGCCAGATTTTAATAGATGATCAAGACATTAAAACGGTTACTCAAGACTCGTTGCGATCACAAATTGCATTAATTCCTCAAGATACTAGTTTATTTCACAGAAATCTATTAGAAAACATTAGGTATGGAAGATTAGATGCTAGTGATTCTGAGGTTGTTGAAGCTTCAAAGAAAGCGCATTGTCACGAATTTGTTGAGCAGTTAGAGCAACAGTATCAAACATTGGTAGGTGAGCGCGGCATTAAGTTGTCTGGTGGTCAAAGGCAGAGAATTGCTATTGCGAGAGCAATTTTAAAAAATGCTCCAATTTTAATTTTAGATGAGGCAACATCTAGCTTAGATTCGGTTACAGAAAAATATATTCATAATAGTTTAAAAGAACTTATGAATAATCGCACAACCATTGTAATTGCTCATAGATTGTCTACATTGTCTGATATGGATCGGATCGTAGTTTTTAAAAATGGTGAAATTATTGAGGATGGAACCCATGAAGATCTGCTAAAACATGGGGATCATTATGCTAATCTTTGGAAAATGCAGGTAGGTGGATTTTTACCAGAAATTTCTTTATAACAAAAATATATGTTAATTGTAGTTGCAAAATTATTAAACATATTATTTAATTGTTAATTATATATAATTAGATTGAAGGTTCAGATAAATGATAAATTTCATGCGTAATTTTTATAGAGTTTTGTTAAAACGTGCCTTTATTTTAACAGTATTTTCAATATTATTTACCACCAACAATTTATATGCGACAGAAGAAGTTATATTACCAGAAAAAAACTCATTACAGGATCTGTCTATAGTAATTGCATCTTGTGATAAATATTCTGGTTTGTGGGATCCGTTCTTTACCTTATTGTTTAAAAATTGGCCAGTCATAAATAATGGAGCAAATAGAGATCTACCAATTTTTTTAATTTCTAACAAAAAAAAATTTGAGCATCCTAGGGTACAAAATATATCGTTTCCTAACGAAATTAGCTGGTCAGACAATATGTTGGAAACATTATCTCAAGTAAAAACCAAATATGTTTTATATTTACAAGAAGATTATTTTTTAACAAAACCAGTAAATGAACAATTATTAGAACAAATGTTAAATTACATAAAAGAACATAATGCAGCTTTTTTAGAAGTTTCTGGTTTTAATAATAATGCACAAACCACTAAACAAAAAGTACCATTAGAAAGTTCCCCTAACTTGGCAGAATTTGCCAAGCACTCGTTGTATAGAACTTCTTTGCAAGCCGGCATTTGGTCTAAAGATGCATTAGTGTGGTTAATTAAACCTGGCGAAACTGCAGTTGAGTTTGAATTAGCTAGTAGTAAACGTAGCGAAGGTATGCGAGATTTGTTTTTGGTACATTTAGATGTTGCGAATGATCCAATCCAGTATATTAATGCAGCAAATGGTGGATTATTATTAAAAACCGCTATTGACTATCTACATAAACAAGGCATTGCTTTTGATCCTAAATTACAACCGTTACCAGTAGATCAGGATCACAAATTTATTTTATACAAAAGGAAAGTGGTAGGTTATTTAAAAACAGTACCATATTTACAAAAAATTAAAGAAGCAATACGAAACGCTATTAATAGCTAGGATCTACACATTATGTTTATGTAGTTCTAGCGGTATTTGTTCACTGAGGTAGGTATTTTTTAAACTTATGAAGCATCCTGAAAGAATAAAAACACATTTTTAACCTATTAACCCACTGAATGGTGCGTAATAAGTTTAAAAAATACCTACCCACGTGAACAAATATTCTTAGCGTTTAGAAGATGATTTTTTGGTCACCTGATCCATTAAGTATTGTGCCAACATAGGGATTGGTCTGCCAGTTGCATAACGATTGATTTTCCCCTCTGCGTGGTAAGCGGTACCTGCTATATCAAGGTGTGCCCATTCGTAATTTTCTGCAAATTTTGCTAAAAAACATGCAGCTGTGATGCTGCCAGCATGTGGACCGCCAATATTAGCAATATCTGCAATGTCACTGTCGATTTGTTTATAATATTCTTCAGTCATTGGTAATTGCCAAACTTTATCGCCGCTTTTCATTCCAGCTAAAGCTAACTGATCTGCTAATTTTTGATTGTTGCTAAATAATCCACTGTAATATTGTCCTAATGCTGCAGCACATGCTCCAGTTAAAGTTGCTATATCAATAACTGCTTTGGGGTTGAATTTTTTGCAATAAGTTAATGCTTCGCATAAAATTAGCCGTCCTTCTGCATCGGTATTTAGAATTTCTACTGTTATGCCAGACATGGTGGTTACTACATCATCTGGACGACTAGCGTGTCTCCCTGGCATATTTTCAGCAGTGGCTATAATACCCACAATATTCAAATTTAACTGCATAGAAACAGCAAAATTTATTAATCCTAATACTGTAGCTGCGCCACACATATCGTATTTCATGCCAACCATAGAATTAGCTGGTTTTAAAGAATTACCACCAGTATCAAAAGTGATGCCTTTACCAATTAAAACAATTGGTAGGTTATTAGGATCATTCTTAGAACCATTGCCTTTATAACCTTTATATTCTAAACAAATTAGTTTTGGTGGTTGTAAGCTGCCTTGAGCTACAGATAGAAAGGCCCCCATATTTAATTTTTCTAAATCTTTTTTTTCTAAAATAGTTAATTTGATTTTAGAAGATTTTTTGCTCAGATCTATAGCAGTTTTAGCCATAAAATTTGTAGTGCAGACATTGGGTGGGGTATTAGCAAGATCTTTAGCTAGTTTACAAGAATTACCGACAGCTAATGCTTGGTTATATGCTAAAGTTGCATCAGACATTTGTTGGTTATCAATTATCAAATCAATAGTAGTTATTTTGTGTTTTTTTGGATTTTTTTTGGATTTATATTCATCGAAAACGTAGAAATGGTATTGTAATGTTAAAATGGTTTGATAAATTTGCCAGCTAAATGTTCCGTTTTTTACATTGCAATTGTTTATACACAATGCAACATTATTAATATTAAATTGTTTAAGATTGGATGTAATAGTTTTAATCATTTCTATAAATTGAAGATCTGATAATTTATGTTGTTTGCCAGTGCTTATCAATAATAATCTAGTTGCAGCAAGGTTAGGAACATTAAATAGTAAAATAGATTTATTAATGTTAGTTTCTTGGTCTAATTCTTCTTGTTTTAAAATTTTATTAATATATTCAATAGTGTTTTTGTTTAAATTCAGGTTAGACAGACAACTAGTGGTACATATTAAACAATCAGTAATTAATTTTGCAATGTTAGTTTTAGAACTTGATTTTAGTTGAAATTTCATAATTATCCTGCATTCATGTAAAATACTTTAAAAATCATAAATTGTTACGAGAATCATAATGTTATTGCTCAGAAAGTATATCACTAAAGAATTATTATTGCATTTTGTTGCAATAATTTTTCTACTTTTTTTTATATCTAGCTGCAATAAATTTATTGGATTATTAGCAAAAGTTGCGAGTGGTAAGCTGCCATTTACTATGGTTTGTAAAGTTATGTTGTTGTACAGTCCGGAGATCTTAGGGTTATTAATGCCTCTTAGCTTGTTTATAGCTACTTTATTTGTAGTTAGTAAATTATATGCAGATAACGAGATAGTTGTTTTATTTGCATCGGGTTTAAGCTGGAATTTTTTAATTAGTACAACAATTATGATTGCTATTTTGATAGCAATGCTAACTTCTATTTTAACTTTATGGTTATCGCCAACTTTGATTAAAATGCGAGAAGCAATTTTATCTAAAGGTGAATCTATTGGAGTTATGAATGCAATCATTCCGGGGCATTTTCAGGTGGTTAATGACGGCAAGCAAGTGTTTTATGTTGGTGATATAGATAATAACAATAAAGTGACCAATGTATTTATAGCAACAACAGCCAATAATCGAGCTGAAGCTCTTGTTATTACAGCAAAGTCTGGCAACATAGAAACATTACAAGGTCAGGATGGTAGTTTTTTAATTTTACAAAATGGACATAGATATTCTGGTTCTATTGGTACTCGTAATTTTTCGGTAATCGATTTTGTAGAATACGGCAGGCAATTATTACCAAAAACTCAAGAAATACCAAATGCCTATAGAGTGCAAAAAACTAGTGAAATTTGGAATTCTAAGGTTCCTGGAGAAAAGGCTGAATATGAGTGGCGTTTAGCTATGCCAATTTCGGTACTAGTTTTAACAATGTTAGCTGTTGGTTTAGCAAAAGTTGCTCCTAGACATGGGAGGTTTGCTAATTTTTTACCTGCTATTTTATTGTACATTATATATTGTAATGCCATGATCTTTATGCGCAGGTTGTTAGCTACTGGTGCTGTTAGTGATGGATTAGGGATCTGGACAGTACATTTATTGTTTTTAATTTTAGCATTTTTCTTATTGTTACATTCCAGTGGTTGGTTGTTGTATTTTAAGAAAAAAATTTTTAATTCTTATTTTTTTACAGGCAATTAGGTAGATTTTATAGATCATTGATATGCGTATTATTACTAATTATATTGGTTTAAATTTATTAAAAGGCATTTCAATCGTTGCTATTTTATTGCTTGGGGTTGATTTGTTTTTTTATTTTATTAACGAATTAAGGTTTGTTGGCACTGGTAATTATAATTTATTTGCAGCGTGTGAATTTGTGCTGCTTACCATTCCTAGAAAATTATATATTATGTCACCATGGGCTGCATTAATTGGTTCTTTGTTAGTGCTTGGTTCTATGGCAAAAAATTGTGAGTTATTGGCTATGCGTACAATTGGAATATCTGCCAATAAAATTGCTTTATATGGAAGTTATTATGTATTGTTTTTCACAATTATAGTTTTTATTTTTGGAGAATTGTTAGCTCCAAAAATAGAGTTGTTGGCTCAAAAAAGAAAAACCTTAGCTTGCAGTCAAGGTAATGCAATTTACACTTCTTATGGTACTTGGATCAGAACTGGTAATAAATTTATTCATGTTGCAACAATACAAAATCATAATACTTTACAAGGTATTACTATTTATGAGTTGGATTCGGATTTAAAATTAAAAAGATCTAGTTTTGCCGAAACTGCCAGATTAATTAGTGAACAAAATATTAATAAAAAAGATATTAATAAAAATCTTAATAGTTTATGGGAGTTAAAAAATATTATTGTTACGGATTTTTCTGATTTGACCAACAAAAATAGCAATAATACTATTAAATTAGTTAAATTAGCAAATACACAAGAGAAAAATTTATTAGATTTAAATATTTTAAAAACAGCTAACGTTAAGCATTTGGAACGTTTATCGATAAAAAGTTTGCTAGTAATAATTCAAGATAGATTAGCTAATAATTTAGCAGTTACTGATTATAAGGTTGCTTTTTGGAAGAAGGTTGTTCAACCATTTTCTATATTAATCATGAGCTATTTGGCTGTTCCTTTTGTGTTAGGGCCATTACGATCCTGCTCTAGGGGTTTACGTTTAGTAGTTGGGGTTATATTAGGTGCTAGTTTTTATTTGCTAAATGCTTTGTTTTGTCCATTAGTTACGGTTATTAGTTTTCCGCCAAGTATCGCAGCTATTTTACCACCGATGATTTTTTTATCTTTAGCAGTATATTTAGCAATAAGGGTTTGATTGTTTAAAGACGACTTAAAATCAATATATCTTACGAATTAATATGCTTATTTCCGCGAAACCGAAGCATTATGATTCTGAAATCCTAATTATCGTTTGTTAATATGCTTAAATCCTAATATAATGGAATTGTTCATTGATATAGATCGGATTAAGATAATTTCCTAATAAAAATAATAATCTAATGGTTTTCGTGACTAGTACATACAATAAAACCATTAAATTGCCTGGGCTAGTAATTAAAATAAATCAAGGTAACAGTAAAGCTTTTACTGAACAAATTCGTCCAGGTTTACTAAGAACTAATAACGAAAATCTATGACATATATTTATAGCCGTAAAAAAATAATGTTGCAAATACATTGCCAAGAACCATGGTTTAGTAAAATTAGATCTGGACTCAAGAAGGTTGAAGGGCGCAAATATAATAATAAATATTTTAATCTCAAGCCTGGGGATGTATTAGAATTCTATTGCGATGAAAAAAGCTTTTTAACAGAAGTAATTGAAGTAAAAGCTTATAAAACGCTGGAAGAATATTTAGAAGTTGAAGGTTATCAAAATGTTTTGCCTGGAGTTAACTGTTTTGAAGAAGCGATTGCGATATATTTGCAATATAACAGCCGTGAAGAATTGGATAAAGCAGGTGGATTTTTAGCGATACATATTAAAGTTAAATTCTGACTAATTGCTGCTTTAAAAAAGCTCCTATCTTTTAAGCAGCTATACGATTATCAATAATAATTGCTACTGGTATATCTAGCTTTCCTAACATGTTTACTAACGCATCAATTGTAAACAACTGGATCTTTCCTCGCTTAAGATCACTAATTCTAGGTTGAGTAACGTCAAATAATTTAGCTACATTTGCTTGGCTTAACTTCCGTTTACTAACCTCTTCTACTATTGCTTTCATTAAAGCAGAACGAATTTTTAAGCTAGTAACCTCAGCATGCTCAAAACCTAAATCATCAAATATACTACCTTTAGTAACGTGATTTTTCATGATCATAATCCCCTAATTTTTATAACCTCAGCATAACGTTTCTTTACAATATCAATATCTTTTTTAGATGTGATTCTTGTTTTCTTAATAAAACTGTGAAGTACATAAATTACTTCTTCAAATTTAGCAATATACAGTAATCGATATTCATTCTCTTCATGAACTCGTATTTCTTTAACTCCATGACCAATTCCAATCATAGGCTTCCAGTCACAAGGATCAAGCCCCCTTTGAACTTTATCAAGGTTATATCCTATTTCACGCCTAACATTAATGGGATATTTTTTTATTGCTTGATGTGTTGTGCCAAGCCAAAAGATTTTCTTCATACCATCTAATTATACAAAATTTTATATATTATACAATACTTACTTACATCAAACAGTTTAAGCACCAGGACCAAATGGACTACCATAACCACCTGGTCTTGGCCTAGGTGCTTCTAATCGGCTTTTCACCCGATCGCCATGAGCAAATTTTGTTCTTGAATCTAGCACTTTCTGGTGGCACCATCTCTTTAGCTAGTGAAATATAGCGTGGTAACAACTGTTCTACTTCTGGATGTTTATAGGTGTTTTCGTTTAAATATTCTACATTTATTAGTTTTCCAATAAATAATGACTGTAATTTTTGTTTTAAGTGCTCTGTCATTTTTTTTTGATCTAACCATTAATTTTTAAATGTAATAACTAGTAGCATAGCAATTTAAAAATATCATATAATTAATATTATTATGCAAAATAAATTACCAACTACCCTAAATAGCTTTATTTGGAAATACCTAAAAACAAAAAATGGTGTTTATTTGGATTTTTTATTGTTGCTCTATCTTGGTCAATAGAAATGTCGTTAACTCCTTACTTGTTAAAAATAATTATAGATACTGTTGTAAAATATCAAAATTCAGCAACCCAAGCTCCAATGATTAATGCCATATTATGGCCATCTATATTGTATGTTTCTATGAAGGCATTTAGCAATCTACATCAAAATTTATATAACTATGTTAATTTACGTCTATATCCAGCTATAAGATCATCTATAGCTAAGGACATGTTTAGTTTCCTCATAAATAATTCTTACGATTTCTTTCAAAATAATTTTACCGGTAGTATAACCCAACAAGTATTTAATATGATTAATAATGTAGAAATAATTATTCAAACATTTAACGAGTGGTTTTATCCTAGAATTTTTGCATTAATTATATCTAGTAGTATGTTGTTCATAATGGTACCACCTATATTCGGGATAATTATTATTATCTGGGGTGGTTGTTTTGTTTATTTATCATATTTAGCATCTAAACCCTTAAATAGGCTAGCGCACAATTTATCTGAAACTAACTCTCAATTTGCTGGAATCATTTCTGATTCTATATCTAATGTTATGAACACTAAGCTTTTCACAAATATTGATTACGAAGTTGCAAACATAGATCAAATTCTCAACGAACTTACAAATAAAGATCGCAATCTAAGATGGTATAATATAAAAATCAGCTTTTTTCATGGTGCAAGCGTTACTCTATTTATAGGATGTATGTTAATAGCACTTATTTATGCTAGAAGCCGCAATTTAGTAACTGTAGGTGATTTTAGTTTGGTTTTAGGTGTATCGATTTCATTTCTCTGGTCGGTATACGATATTGGTAGACAAATGCAACAATTTGCTAAATCGGTAGGGATCTGTAACCAAGCATTACATTTTATTGTAGATCCTTACGAAATTATAGATTTGCCAACAGCCACACCTATTGCTATTACTAACGGAGAAATTAAATTTAATAATATTTCTTTTAGTTATAGAAATAATAAACCTTTATTTATTGATCTTAATTTAAATATACATCATGCAGAAAAAATAGGGTTAGTAGGCTATTCTGGCGGTGGCAAATCGACATTAATTAAATTAATTTTACGTTTAATGGATCTACAATCTGGAAATATTTTAATAGATAATCAAGATATAAAAACTATCACTAAAAATTCTCTTAGAGAACAAATAACTGTTATCCCACAAGATCCAGAATTATTTCATCGATCGATTATGGACAATATTCGTTTTGCAAAAATTAATGCTAGTGACGAAGAGGTAATTAATGCTGCCAAAAAAGCTGAATGTCATGATTTTATTATTAACTTGCCAGAAAGTTATCAATCCTTAGTTGGTGAGCGAGGAATAAAATTATCTGGTGGGCAAAAACAAAGAATAGCCATGGCTAGGGCTTTTCTTAAAAATTCAACTATTTTATTGATGGATGAAGCAACATCTGCTTTAGATTCAGCTACCGAGGAATATATCCAGCAACATTTACTTAAAGTTATGGAAAATAAAACTACTATTGTGGTAGCCCATAGATTATCAACTTTAAAAAATATGGATCGAATAATTTTTTTTGAAAATGGTAAAGTTATAGAAGATGGTTCTTTGGATGGATTACTTGCAAATTCTAATGGGCATTTTTATAAACTGTGGCAGATGCAAGCTGCTGGATTTATAGCTGCTATATGAAAGAAAAATTACAGCCGTTATACCCATTGTAATTTGATCTTAGGTGTAGACATGGCTGTCCAGGATTAGTTAGAAATAGTAAATGTTATTTTTTGGCTGCTTACATTGCAGCATCCATCCGGTGGCCTACGGCGACCCGCCAACTGCCTCATTAAGTTAAGCCATCCACCCAGGCGGCTAACGCCGCCACCCTCCTTCGAAGCGAAGGAGGGTTAGATTTATACAAATTTAAAATTATATTAATATAATAAACTTTTTTAATTTTTTTTATAAACAAATCATTAAGTTGCCTGTAGTTAACCCTCCTTCGTTTCGAAGGAGGGTGGCGGCGTTAGCCGCCGGGTGGATGCTGCAATGTAAGCAGCCAAAAAAATAACATATGAAAGATTTTTTTGTGCATAATAATGAATTAAGAAGATTATTTAAAAGGACTAATCTTTTAAAATATAAGCAGTCTGTATTAAAATATTTATCTAGAGTGGCTAATATTAGTAATAAACAAGAATTTTGTAAGCAATTAAAAACATATGCCGAGGAATTTGGGATTAATGGGAGTAAATTTATAGTACATTAGCGGAATATTGGTTTGAAGATGGTATGCAAAAAGGTGTGAAAGAAAGCATACAAAGGGGTATGCAAAAAGGGAAACGTGAATTAGCTAGAACTATAGCACAAAAAATGTTAAAAGCTAAAATAGACATTAACAGCATCGCCACATTTACTGGCTTAAAAATTGTAGAACTAGAAAATCTGCGTTGAAGATTGAGTAGTTATGATGAATTATTTAAAAAGGCTATAATAAGTAATAATAAGAAATAAAAATCAAGAAAAAGGCCAAATTAAATGCAAAGGCACCACCTTCGTAAAGAATGGATAATAACAACTGGTATTGTTTTGGTAATTATAACTGGTGTTGTTTTGCAACAATTTTTTAGTAAGAGATTGGATTTTAATGCAGCATCTTCCGAACAAGAACAACAATTAATTACCGATCAATTTAATAATCAATTATTAAAATTAAATAAACAACTGTCTGCGTTTAAAGACGAAAATAGACATTTAAAAAATGCTAACCAAGAATTAGAAAAAAAATTAGAAGAATCTCGGTATGTAGAACATGAAATACATAGTAAGATAGATAAACTGGTGGGGCAAAAATCACAATTGGAAAAAACATATCATTCTGAAAACAATATCTTACAACAAAAAATTACTATCCTAAATAAAGAAAATCTTGAATTACAAGCCTTGATTAGTGAATTACAGCAACAAATTAAAAATCATAAAATAAATTCTTATGGTTTGTTTCAAGCAGGTAAGCTAGAAGTGGAATTATCTAATTTGGATCAACAATTAGTAGAACAATATGACAATATTGCACAAAAGAAAAGCGGTGTTAGTACATTAAAAGATAAATGTGGTAAATTAAGAACTAATGGTAAATTTTGTAAAGAGTATGATGCTTCTTTAAATAGTATTATTGTATTAGAGAAACAACTTGAGCATTTACATAACAAACGAGATGATTTAAAACAACGGATTAATACTTACCTATCTTCATCTACTCAAACAAATCCACATTAAACCAAAAACGAGGTTGCTGTTGTTATGGATCCAAAAATACTTAGCAATATTAAAACTAATATAACAAATGATATATGTATTATTGATATAGGTACTCAGACTATGCTGGTGCAGTGTGAAAATGGGTTTAAAAAACAGTATGCAATCTCTACTGCAACTACAGGAGTAGGGAACGAAAGTGATAGCTATAAAACACCTTTAGGAAAACATAGTATATGTGAAAAAATTGGAGAATTTGCACCAAGATATACTATATTCAAATCTAGAAAAAATACTGGTATAAAATGTGAAAAATTAAATGTTCCTATAGATCTAGATTCTGAAGATTTAATATTAACTAGGATCTTAAGATTAAAAGGTGAAGAACCTGGAGTGAATTCCGGCTATACGATAGATGGTAAATGTGTAGACTCGTATGAAAGATATATTTATATTCATGGTACTAATAGAGAAGATTTAATTCAGCGCTCGCAACCATCGTCTAATGGTTGTATTAGAATGGGTAATGCTGATATTGAGGAATTGTTTTTAAATATTAAATTAGGAGCAATGGTTGATATTAGATGAGAGAGAAATATCTTTTTATTGAAGTAGGCATTTTTTAGTAATATTCTTCTTTTAGTACTCAAATATGATTTAAATTTAATAGTAGTTGATAGTTGTTTTTATGAAAAAAATACTTGCAAGTTGCATAACCTATTTGTTGTTAGTGTTTTGCCTAGTAACAGTGACACTTAATGGATGTAAGCCTAATGATAAGGGTGATCATTTACCATTGATAGTTGGTTTATCTGCAGATTACCCACCATTCGAATTTATAGAAAACGGTGAATTTCGTGGTTTAGATATAGATTTAGCATATTTAATTGGCAAAAATTTGAATAGAAAAATTGAATTTAAAGATCTAAGTTATAGTCATTTGTTTACAGCATTAAACTCTGGTCAAATAGATATGGCCATTTCAACTATTACTTTTACCGAGGAACGTAATAAAAAATTTGATTTATCAAGTCCTTATTATTTTGCAGATCTAACTCTAATTTTTAGAAAAGATCAGCCAATAAAGCATATTTCTGATTTGTATCATAAAAAAGTTGGTGCGCAACTTGGTAGCACTATGGAAATGTGGGCAAAAGATTGTGGGCAAGATCTAAAGTTAGTTAGTATGGATGTTAGTTTGCAATTAATTGAGGCTGTAAAATCTAAACAATTAGATGTTATAGTTTCTGAGTACGTGCAGGCCAAAGAATTTTGTAAAAAAAATCCAGAATTAGGGTATCTAGTTGTTGCTCAATCTAAGAATGGTTATGTAGTTGCTTTAAGAAGTGGCTCACCTTTATTAAAAGGAGTTAATGTTGCTTTAGAGCATATTAAACAACAAGGGGATTTTAAAACATTAAAAAATAAATGGTTAGATATAATGTTTGAAACGGAAATACATGACGCTAGTTGAGCAAATTTTATTTATTGGCCAAGGAGTACTGGTTACATTAAAGTATACATTAGGTGCTTTAGGTATCGGGCTAAGTTTAGGTATTGGTTTAGCTATTGGGCGGCGTCATACTTTACTGCGTTGGATGATAGATTCTTTTGTTTCAGTGTTGCGTGGCACCCCATTATTACTACAACTTAGTTTTTTTTATTATGCTGTTCCTGGCTTACTAGGGATACGTTTGGATGTATGGCATGCTGGATTAATAGCTTTTGGTTTAAATAGTGCTGCTTATGTAACTGAAATTTTTCGCTCTGGAATTCAAAGTATACCTAAAGGTCAATTTGAAGCTGCTAAAACTTTACAAATACCAGCATTTTTATTATGGAAAGATATAATTATTCCTCAAGTTTTACGTAATATTTTACCAGCACTTATCAATGAAGTGATCAGTTTATTAAAAGAAACAGCCATTATTTCTATAATGGGAGAATTAGATTTGACCCGTAGAGCACAAGTGGTGGCAGCTACAGAATATAGTTATTTTATGCCAACTTGTTTGGCTGGTGCTTATTATTATATTTTAGTGTTTGTTATAGAAAGAATAGCTAATAAAATAGAGAAGATTTGGCATGCTAAATATTAGTAACATAAATAAATCATACGCTGGGTTAGATCTATTTAAGAATTTTTCTTTGCAGATTAGGGATCTTTCTATAGTTGGCTTAACTGGTCCGTCTGGTAGTGGTAAATCGACTTTATTAAGATGTATTCAGAATTTGGAAAGTATTGATTCTGGGAAAATAACTTTTTACGGTAAGGTAGGGTTTATTTTCCAAGATTTTCAATTATTTCCTCATATGACTGTCTTAGAAAATATAATTTATGCTCCAGTTAAAGTTTTAAAGCAGTCGCTCTCTATAGCTACGCAAGATGCAATAGCACTATTGGAACAATTGGGATTACAAGAACAACAACATAAATACCCATCAGGATTATCTGGTGGGCAAAAGCAACGTGTGGCAGTTGCTCGTTCTTTAATAATGAAGCCAGAGTTATTGTTATGTGATGAGCCAACTTCAGGGTTGGATATTGGGGCTATTGTTGGATTTAAGCAGTTATTACAAGAAGTACACAATATGGGAGTAACTATGCTTATTGCATCCCATGATATTCATTTTCTTACTCAAATCGCGTCTAGGATTTTAATATTAAAGCAAGGGGTTATAGTTAATGATTTAGTTGATGTAGATTTTAAGAACTCTATAGATATTTTAAAAAATGCTTTGCTTTAGAGTATTCTCAAGATAATATACTTAGGTATTGCGTAAAAAACTTTTAATTTTAAACGAGCGTCTGTTTGAGCATAGCGAGTTTAGCGAGTGAAAAATTAAAAGTTTTTTACGCAATACCTTATTAAATGTTTTATAACAGGTTATAATTAGTCATGGAATTACTAGCTGAATTTTTTCCAATATTGATATTTTTTGGTGTTTTTAAGCTCAAAGGTTTAATGCTAGCAACTGCTGCTGCCATGATTACTGCATTTATTCAATTAATTCTAACTAAAATTAAAACTGGTCAATATAAAAAAATGCAATTAACTTCGTGTTTTAGTTTGTTAATTTTTGGTGGTATTGCATTAATTTGTAAAAAAGAAATTTTTATCAAATGGAAACCAACGGCAATTTACTGGGTATTAGCCATAACTTTTTTAACTACGCACTTTTTTGGTAAACAGTCATTAATAGAAAAACTTAACAATAATGCTATACAATTACCAAAAAAAATCTGGAATAAGCTTAGTATTTTATGGGTAATATTTTTTATATTAATGGGTATTTTAAATTTATATGTAGTATATTTTTTTGATACTAATACTTGGGTAAATTTCAAGCTGTTTGGTACTCTTGGTTTAACCATGTTATTTATTATTTTTCAGGCAATTTTTATATCTAAATATTTAATAAAAACATAAAGCATCGATGCAACTGTAAAAATTACAGTATTATACAACATTTTTTCGGTGGTTGATTTGTTTGTATTACTGCTGGTGCTGCAGGCGGTCGAGGAGTTTTACTATGAATTTCTGTAATTTCAGTAGTTTCAGCAGTGTATGAAGATTGAGATGATTCGCAGCTTCTGGATGTATTAGCAAATGAAGTTAACAAATTTCTAGGTGTCTTTCTAAATACTGTAAATTTAGGTACTTGAAGTGTCGTTGTAGTAGGATCCTGAGCAAAAAAGAGAGTCTTCTTTTCGGTTTTTGCTACTGTTATAGCTTGTTTTGGATCAATAAAAAAGTTATTAGCAGAAGCTGTTAGGTATGTTCCTGATGGTATATGTTCAAGGTCAGAACTGTAGCCGTCTTCTAAAGAAATTATTCTGGATATTGTAGGATTTTTATTGCTGCCATCACATGGTTTTTTTTCTAATATAGTGCTTTTTTGACGATCTTCACTTTGTTGTTCATTAGCTTTGACAGTTTGAACTTTGTTTAATGAATTATTAGTTGAATTAAACATATATGCCAGCCTTCTTGGTAATGTAGTAGTATCGGTGAATATTATGTAATTCTTGAATTTAAACCATATATTAGTTCGTTTATATTTATGTCGTTTATACATTTGTTGCAAAAAAATCTTGGTTTTTTCTTGATCTGTAAATAAAAAACTAACTATAAGTTGTAGTTCATCGTTACATAATTTTTTTAATGATGAATGCTTCATATCAGTTAAAATAGTGCTTATTTTTTTTATGTTTTTTTTAGTGATTTGTGGATATTTTTGTAATAATAAATTATTTATTGTTTCATGAAGTTTGAGTGCGTATACTTTATTTCTAATACTGTAACTGTAGGCAGGCATGCGCGTATAATATAAAGCATTTCTTTCGAGTAAATTTTGGTGCAAAGGGGATGCTCCTTCTGATAACAATAATTTTAGTATTTTCAAACCATCATTCCAAGAATCATAAGATAATTCTGTTATAGATATTGCATATTGTAATACGGTTGTACCTATATAAGAATCTGATATTTTTCCGTTAGGATCTGCTCCGTTTTGTAAACAAAGTATTACTTCTTTTATAGAACTGTTCTTTATAGCTTTTGTCAAATTTGTTTGTTTTTGTTCTTGTATAGCTATTTGTTCTTTAGTAGGTAATTGTTTTTTTGAAAAAAATAAATTAATAAAATATGGCATATGTGTGTAATTGAATAAATATAAGTTTATCTATTAATATGATTAATAATATCGGCTAATGTTTTGTAATCTTGATTTTGCTTGTTAAAAGTATCAACATTAAAAATAAGTTTTTGGGTGTATTGCTTTTTGTTTTAATCTATGAAAGAATTAAATTTCTTCTTTTTGTAAGTTTTTTGTGTTAGTTGTAAATAAAAAACTTTTTCGATATATGATATATAACTAAATATATATTTAGTTAACATAAGAAATAAACCACCCTAAAAACATCAGATGTCTGACACAAAAAATATGAGATGTCTGACATAAATTATAGAAAAATTAGCTTGCTAGATTTGTTTTGACTTGCCAATATTGATAGACATGTTATTACAAATAGAGGAAGACTAACGTGAGTGATCGCCAAAATATTTCTGTTAAATCTATAACGACTAAAAAAGATCTAGAGAAGCTAAAACAGCAATTGATTGCAGCTCATCAAGGTTTAGTTGAAAAAGATAGGATTATAGAGGGGTTAAGATTGGACTTAGCTCACGTGGTTGATCAGTTACCTAGATTGCAACAGCAAAATAAATGTAATAAAACCTACGGATCTTAAAAAATATATTGTTTTTTAGTACACTAATTTTATATGAGATTTAGCTGTTTAAAAAATTATTTTTTAAACAGCTAAATCTCGTTAATTGAGAGTATGTATTAAAATATAGGTATATTTAGTGATTGTAATTAGAGATTTTAATGCCCTATTGATCCCAACCGCTATCCAAATCATTGTTTTGGCTGGCACCAATGTAGAAATTACCCAAACTAAAGGTGGCTTTGCAACTATCTATGTAAATGGTAATTTAGCACGGGTAGAGCCCAAAGATCTTGATGCCATTGGTTTGAATAGTGAATTGTCAAATTTGGATGAACCTACAAAATCATCTAAAATTGTTACAGGTCCGATTGATGTAGAATTAGTTTGGCAAGCACTTCGAACATGTTATGATCCAGAAATTCCAGTAAATATTGTTGATCTTGGTTTGATATATGGTTGCCAGATTATTGTAAATAAAGTAATTGTTAGTATGACATTAACGGCTCCAATGTGTGGTATGGGGCCAATTTTAGTATCAGATGTTAAAAAAAAGTTGCTAGAAGTTGATAACGTTATAGATGTTGATGTGGAAATGGTGTTTGATCCACCTTGGACAGAGGAACGTATGTCTCTGGCTGCTAAGATTGAGTTAGGATTAATATAGATGCGTTTAAAACAAATTAAGTTAGTAGGGTTTAAATCTTTTGTAGATCCAACAGTTTTGCATTTAAATGCTCAATTGATTGGTATTGTAGGACCTAATGGTTGTGGTAAGTCCAATATTATAGATGCAGTACGTTGGGTATTAGGGGAGAGTTCTGCTAAAGATCTACGTGGAGAATCCATGTTAGATGTAATTTTTAATGGTTCTACTTTGCGTAAGCCAGTTGGTCGGGCAGCAATAGAGTTATTATTTGATAATTTAGATGGAAAGTTAAATAGAGAGTATGCCAATTTTACTGAAGTATCTATTCGTCGTGAAATAGATAGAGATAGGCAATCTGAATATTATTTGAATGACAAAAAATGTCGCAAAAGAGATATTACTGATTTATTTGCAGGTACTGGTTTATTACAAAATGGTTATGCAATTATTGGGCAAGGTACTGTAAGTAAAATTATAGAATCTAAACCAGAAGATCTAAGATCCTTTATAGAAGAAGCAGCAGATATTTCTATTTATAAAAAGCGTAGACATGAAACTGAATTACGTATGGGGCATACAGAAGAAAATTTGAATAGATTGCAAGATATTCTTTTGGAACAAACTAGATTGTTAGAAAAATTAGAAAAGCAATCAGCAACTGCTGAAAAATATCAACAATATCAAGCACAAAAACAAGATCTCGAAATAAAATTAATAACTGTAAAAGCTCATCACTTCAATCAAAATTTAATTCATTATAATAAAGAAATTAATCAGATTTCAATAGAATTAGAAAAGCATTTATCTGAAAAAACTAACATTATATCTCAGTTGGAATTACAAAAAACATCTCACTCAGAGAAATTCGATTATTTTTCTACTGTAAAAGAAGAATATTATAAATTAAGTACTAATATTGCACGTTTAGAGCAAACTTTACAGCACAAAAAAGAACAACAAGCTAAATATAAAGAAGATTTAAGTTTGGTTAATGTAGAACTTTCCAAAATTTCGCAGCAATATGCGGATGATCAACAATTACAAGGATCATTGGATAACGATTTAAAATTAGTTGAACAAACTTATACAGAATTAGCAAGTAAAAAAGATTATGCTGAAAAAAATTATTTAGCGGTTCAAGCTGATATGCAAAATTTACATGCTACATTGAATAAATTACAGCTTAAGTTGCAAGGATCTCAAAATAACACAGAAAAAACCAAATTTTCTATAGAGCAAATTGAAAATCTATCAAAAGAGTTGTGTTTTAGGATAGAAAAATTACAGCAAGAAAATGTCAATTATGATCAAGATGGATTATATACAGAAATTTTGTTGTTAGAAAAACAATTGCGTAACGAGGAAAATGTATTACAAGATAGACATAAAGAATTATTACAAATAGCTGAAATAGCTAAAGAAAAGAAGGGATCTATAAAAAGTTTGTTAGAACATAAGAACAATTTACAGTCTAATATTCATAAAATACAAGGTACTATTGGTTCTGTACAAGCTCTGCAAAAATCTGCATTAGAGATTAATTCTTTAAAATTAGATTGGCTAGTAAAAACTAATATTGTACAAGATTCATTGTTTTTTAATAAATTAGTTATCGAAGATGGTTGGGAAATAGCAGTTGGTGTAGTATTAAATCAATATTTAGATGCTATTTTATTGTCTGATGGAATAAATAAATTGTCTACAGATGTTTGGAGATCTATAAAAGATTTTAGAGTAGTTTTAATTGAAGAAACAGCACTAAGTTCCGAATGGCAGAATGGTAAATCTGTTACTGATGAACATGAAAATGGTAAAGTTTCAATTTTATCTAAAATAAAAGAAAAATTTTCTTTTGAGCATTTGTTTAAAAACATTTATATAGCTGATGATTTAGCCTTTGCATTAGAATATAGAAAAAATTTGTTACCGCATCAATCTTTTATAACTAAAAATGGTGAACTAATAGGGTTTGATTGGTTAATTATTGATAAAATTGATACTAAGCAAAAAATTTTATTAAGAAATAAAGAATTAAAAAAATTACAGGCAGATTTGCAAAATTTAGGATCTGAATTACAAAATTTAAATTTGCAAATAGACGTTGCAGAGCAAGAGCTAATTGATATAGAAAAAAATCAAGCAATTATTATTGATCACAATAAAAAAGAAGAAAGTCAAATTCGTACAATAATTATTGATGTTACTTCCAAAAAAAGTAAATTAGAGAGTATAAAAGCAAGATCAGAAAAAATTACTACAGAAATAAAAGAATATCATGCAAAGATCTCTGATTTAACGATTAAAGAAAAAAGTTTAAGATCTAATTTGTCTGTTGAAATCGAAGAAATGTCAAATTTATCTGAGCAAGAAAAAATATTTTCAGAGCAAAAAATAAACTTGCAAGAAATATTAAATTCATCAATGGAACATAACAAATTAGCAATTAAAGATTTTCATGCCATTGCTTTACAAAAGCAACAATTAGTAACTAAGAATCATGCATTAGATGAGGCTAAACAGAGATTATCCAGTCAAATCCAACTTTTAGAAAATCGCAAATCAAAATTGCAAATGGAATTGCAAGCAAATAATGGACCAGTGCAACCTATAGAATTAGAGTTGGATGCATTGTTAAATGACAAATTAGATCAAGAAGAAGATCTTCATAAGGCTAAATCTGCATTAGATGAAGTAGAAGAATATATTAAACAATTAGATAATCAAAATAATAATTTAAATAATACAGTAGAACAATTGAGATCTAAACTTGGATCTTTAAAGTTAGAGCAAAATGCAGTATCTACTAGATTAGCTGATCTTATGGAGACAGTTAAAGATAATAATTCTATAAATTTAACAGATACTATAGAAGATTTAAATCAAGATCTAAATATAGATCTGTGGCAAGAGAAATCAGATGCAGTTACTAAAAGTATAAATAAATTAGGAGCCGTAAATTTAGCAGCTATAGAAGAATTTAATGCAGAATCAGAAAGGAAAAATTATCTTGATTTACAAGTTAATGATTTAACTACAGCACTTGCAACCTTAAAAGATGCTATTTTTAAAATTGATAACGAAACTAAGAAAAAATTTCAAGCAACTTTTGAACAAATTAATAATAATTTTCAACAACTGTTTCCAAAATTGTTTGGGGGTGGTGGCGCATATTTAGAATTAAATACTAATGATTTATTATCATCTGGTGTAAGTGTATTTGCGCATCCGCCAGGCAAAAAAAATAGTACTATTTATCTGTTGTCAGGTGGAGAAAAAGCTTTAACTGCAGTTGCATTAATTTTTGCGATTTTTCAATTAAATCCAGCACCGTTTTGCATATTGGATGAGGTTGATGCCCCTTTAGATGATGCAAATGTCACTAGGTTTGGAGATCTTTTAATTTCCATGTCACATCAAGTTCAGTTTATTTTTATTAGCCATAATAAAACTACCATGAAAATTGCCAATCAATTGACAGGTGTTACCATGAAAGAGCCTGGCGTATCTAGGTTAGTATCTGTTAATATTGATGAAGCAGTAGAAATGGTAAATTAAATTGTTATGTCACTAAAGTCACAATTAGATTTAAAGCAGTTAAAACATAGAATAAAAGAATTAACTGCATTGCTACATAAATATGAATATGAATATTATGTACTAAACACTCCAAGTATTTTGGATAGTGAATATGATGTTTTATATAAAGAACTGCAGGATTTGGAACAGCAATACCCTGAATTAATTAACAAGTGTTCACCTACCCAAAGGGTTGGTGGAGTTGCATCAAAAATTTTTAATCAAGTTGTTCACAAATCAGCTATGTTATCATTATCTAATGCCTTTTCTAATGAAGAAATTATTGATTTTGATAAAAAAATTCAAGAAAAATTTCATAATGCAACGCAGATTGAATATATGTGTGAACCTAAAATTGATGGTTTGGCAGTTAATTTATTATATAAAAATGGAATTTTAGAAGTGGCAGCTACTAGGGGTGATGGTAATGTTGGAGAAGATGTTACTTTAAATTGTCGTACTATTAAAGATATTCCATTACAATTATTCAATTATGCTGTGCAAGATGGTTTAGAGATCGAAGTGCGTGGTGAAGTTTATATGAAAAAAAACGTATTTAATGACTTAGTTAAACATGCTAAGCAACATGGTAATAAAGCTTTGGTTAATACTCGCAATGCAGCAGCTGGTAGTTTAAGACAACTGGATCCTAAGGTTACCGCAAGCCGAAAATTATCTTTTTTTGCATATGGCGCTAATGGATCTTTAGCTTTACCTAATCAATTTGCAACTTTACAAAAATTAAAAAATTTTGGATTTTCTGTGTGCGATCTAACAGTTAAAGCTACAAATATTAATGAATGTTTAAATTTTTATAATCATGTTTTAAACAATCGATCTTCATTAAATTATGATATTGATGGTGTAGTATATAAAGTCAATGATTTTCATGTTCAAGAAAAACTGGGCTTTATTGCTAAAGCTCCGAGATGGGCGGTTGCTCATAAATTTCCTGCACAAGAAGTAGTTACTAAATTGTTGGATGTAGAGTTTCAAGTTGGTAGAACAGGGGTAGTTACTCCTGTTGCTAAACTAGAGTCAGTTTTTGTATCTGGAGCGAACATTCAAAATGCTACGTTGCATAATATGCAAGAAATAATGCGTAAAAATTTGATGATTGGAGATTGGGTTACAGTTAGACGTGCAGGTGATGTGATCCCAGAAGTAGTTGCTACATTAGTTGATCGTAGAGATGCGCATAATTCTAGAGAGATTATATTTCCAACCCATTGCCCAGCATGTGGTGCTAAAGTTGAAAAAATTGTTGATGAAGTTGTGCACAAATGTACTGGTGGACTTAACTGTAGTGCCCAAATCAAAGAAAAAATAAAACATTTTTCCTCTAAAAAAGCTATGGATATAGATGGTCTTGGGGATAAATTAATAGAGCAATTAGTAGATGCTAAAGTATTAAATAATATTGCTGATTTATATAATATTACTTTTGAACAGCTGATCACATTAGAAAGAATTGCCGTAAAGTCTGCTAATAATTTATTGGGTGCTATTTTAAATAGTAAAAAAACTACTTTAGCAAAATTTATATATGCATTAGGTATTAATGAAGTTGGTGAAGAAACTGCTAAATTATTAAGTAAAACTTATGGGGATTTAAATCGAGTTATGAACGCCTCTATAGAAAATTTATCTGAGATCTATGGTATAGGACCAATTGTTGCGCAGCATATATATAATTTTTTTCATGAAGATAATAATATACAGGTTATAACAAAATTAATTAATGCAGGTGTTGAATGGGTTGAATTGAACGATAATAATTCTAATACTGATTATTTACCACTCCAGAATAAAAATTTTGTTATAACTGGAAGTCTGTCTGGATTAACAAGAACAGAAGCAACACAATTATTAGAAAAATATGGTGCAAAAGTTTTAAATAGCGTATCAAGTAAAACTAATTATTTGATAGCTGGAGAAGATCCTGGTAGCAAATTGCAACAAGCACGAAATTTAAATATAATAATTTTGAATGAAGTGGAATTTTTTAATTTTGTTGCTAAGTTAGGGACTATGCAATGAACTTTTACTTTTTAACTCGCTAAACTCGCTACGCTCAAACAGACGCTCGTTTAAAAGTAAAAGTTATTTGCATAGTCCATTAAAAATAGATTAAGTAAATATATGACATTAATAATACGTGAACATCGAACTACAGACGATAAAGCATTAGAGCTGCTATTTTTAGTAACCCGTAGAAAAACTTTTACATCTCAGCCACCAGAAAATTTTCAACTTAGTGATTATGCAGAATCAGTAGCTGGAGAAGAGATGTGGGTAGCCGAGATGGATGGCATAGTTGTTGGTTTTGTTTCTATGTGGGTGAAAGATGATTTTATTCATAATTTATTTGTGCATCCAGATTGGCATGCTCAAGGTATAGGTACAGCGTTGTTAAAAAAAGCTGAAACACGTCTTAAATTTCCAATGGAACTTAAAGTAAAGTTAGAAAATTTAAAAGCCTGTAAGTTTTATCAAAAACATGGTTGGAAAGAAATAGATGTTAGCACAAATCCTAAAGAGCCATTTTTTTCTTACAGGAAAGATTTTCCTTAGGTAGAGATCTAGCCAAGGATGTTTTCTTTTAAACGAGCGTCTGTTTGAGCGCAGCTCGTGTACGCTAGTGAAAAAAGAAAACATCCTTGGCTAGATCCATTAACAAAATGCTCCTATAATCCAATCGATCTTGATTCGGTCCAATGGTCCTTGGCAGGATATAACATCAAAACGACAATTTATTGGTAATTCACGGAATTTATAATTTAAATAGCAGTGTGCAGTTTTTATTAATTTATTTTGTTTTGATTTATTAACGGTATTTGCAGCTTCTCCAAATGATATAGATTTCCTATACCGTACTTCAACAAATACAATTTGCTCTTGGATTGAATCTTGGAAAATTAAATCTATTTCTCCAAATTTAGAACGAAAATTTCTTTCTAATAATTTTAAATTTTTGTTTTGTAAATAAATTGCAGCGAGGTTTTCTAGCTGTTTGCCAATTTCTATTCTATTAATAATAGATGTAGTCATTAATTTTTTTGATTCAAAACGATAGCCAATCCGTTCTCAAAAGTTCCCCACATCAATTTTCTGGAAATAATATTATTATTATTTATTTTTAACATACCGGTCATACCAGAGATCCCAACTTCTGGCATAGTTAATAATTGTGGCATTTGGATAGATAATTTATAAGCATCTATTCCTAGAGCATACAATCTGGAGTATTGAGCAAAGTTTTCTTTCCATAAATTTTTAATTGATTGATAAATTGAACGACTAGCGATAGAACTATCTAACATCCATGGTATGTCGCAAAATTGTATACCATCTAAGTCTCGATCTAAGCTTGGATTCGGGGTACCAGTATAAATATTGGAAGTTGCATAAACTGGGATCCTGCCTGCGTAATAAAAATTTAACAGAGGTTTAATTTGTCTTGCATTAGTAGCATTTGTTACTAAAAATATACAATCTAAATCTTGTCTTCTTCGTGGTTCAAAATTAAATTTTATTCCTAGGCTTGTTAAATCTTTAGCGCGATTATTACTATCTTCTATACCTAAAGTAGTTTGTAATATTTTATTTAAATCTGTAGTGCTATTAAAATTAATAACGTTAACAATACGACCACCGATTGCTTGCCAATCATTAGAAATAGAATGTAACATTCGTTTCCCAAGATCATTATTTTGTACAATAAATAAAGCATTTTTGTGATGATTATCTCGTGCTTTGTCGACAATTGCACGACTTTCTACTTCTGGTGGTAACCCAAATTGAAACAATAAGTTCGTATGTAAATTATGCTCAGGTAAAGTATTTAGGGCAAGTACTGGTGTTGATATTTTTGTGAATTTTGCTAAACGTTCTAAGTCTTCTTTAATTAACGGACCGACGATAAAATCAGCACCAGATGTAATTGCTTGTTTATAGACATTAACAATTGATTGTTCATTAGTATCTAAAACCATGATTTCTGGCTTTTTAGTGTCGGATTTTTTATTATATGATGCAGCTAGAAATCCATTTTTAATAGCCAATGCACTTTTTTTATATGGACCAGATAAAGGTAATAATAATGCTATTTTATTTAATTTAGTGAGTTTTTTTTGCATTGCTTCACGATTAAGATCATTATTTAATGAATTTTCAGTTATTAAGTTTTGTTTGGAAGATAGATCTAGGACGGTATTAGCTGGATGATTTGGGAAACTTTTTTGCCATATTTGTAACGCTTTAGATAATTCAGATTGATCAGCATCATATTGCTTAGTTATATAGGCAATTGTTAGCCAACCTTGCATAGTTTGACTAAAGTTTCCTTGATTTGCCAAACGTAAAAAATTTGGAGTTAATTGTTGTAAATTATCCCAAATGTTTTTGTGATTAATAGCTATTTCTTGTTCTGTAGTTAAAAATTTTTCTAAATTTACTTGATCTTGTACAGCTTCTAAAATTTCCCCAGTTTGAATAAAAATTTCTGCTTTTGTAGTATAAAGTTTTTTATAAACATCATTATCTAAATTTTGGTATGTTCCGATGTTAGCAAGTAATGTTTTAGCTTGTACTATATTGGTTTGAAGTAAATTTATTTTAGCTAACAAAATTTGCCAAATAGCATGTTGTGATGGTGTTAAGATAGCTGTGTTTACTTCATTTAAAGTTGTTTCAGCCTCAAGCACATTATTTGCACTAATTAATAATTCTGCACTTAATAAATATAAATTATTTTTTTCTACAGGATTTTTAGAGTTTTCTGCAATTTTAAGATATTTTTGAGATTCTTCAGTTAAATGATCAGGATGTTGTTGCATATAAACGCTATTTATAGAGTATTTATGTTTGGTGCAACCGGAAAGAAATGTTACAGAAATTATTAACGTTATCGCCAATAAAAAATTAATTATATGATTAATAACGACCCCTAAAATTCAATTGTGATAGGTATATTTAGTTAAGACAATGTGATAGATTACTGCATGCTATACATAGTTGCAACTCCGATTGGTAATTTAATGGATTTATCCTATCGAGCTATCGACATTTTACAACAAGTTGATTTAATAGTCGCGGAAGACACTAGAAGATCTCAAATTTTATTGAACCATTATAACATCAACACCAAGACAGTTAACTTGCACGAGCATAATGAAAAACAAATTATTGATAAATTATTAGCTTTAATGCAGCAAGGTCAAAAAATCGCGTTAATTTCTGATGCGGGTACACCATTAATTAGTGATCCTGGATATCATTTTGTTAGACAAGCGCACTTAGCAAAAATTCCAATATCACCTATTCCTGGTGCTAGTGCGGTGATCGCGGCTATTAGTGTTAGTGGTTTAGCAACAGATCAATTTATATTTATTGGATTTTTGCCAACTAAACTGCAACAAAAAGAAAAAGCATTATTAAATTTAAGCCTAGAAAGGCGTACTATGGTGTTTTTTGAATCGCCACATAGATTATTAGAAACAGTAGATTGTATGCAAAAAGCTTTTACTCCTGATAGAGAAGCGACTTTTTGTCGAGAATTAACTAAAAAATTTGAAACTATTATGCAAGATAATTTGGCAAATATTTATAATTTTATTTTATCTGATCAATCACATCAAACTAAAGGTGAAATAGTGATAGTAATTGGTGGCAAAAAAACCAATAAAGATACAGACGGTATGCAGCAAATTGATCCTAAAATTCATGAAATGCTGCAAATTCTATTAACTGAGTTGCCACTTACCAAAGCTGCTAGTATTGCAGCTAAAATTACTGGTATTTCTAAAAAAATATTATATGACTATTGGTTGTCATTATCTTAGGAAATTGCCTTTTTTGTTTAATTTGAACAAACAACTATCAAGCCTCACCCCTTCAAGTTCAATTATAATTCACGCTTACCAGGTCCCTCTCCAACAAAAATTGTTGGAGAGGGCGTTCACCTTGATACATATTCTATGTTTTTTGCTATATTTTCCAGTACATTATCTAAATCGTTTAAAACTTCCCAATTTCAGAATCTTAGTACCTTGAAATTTAGAACAGATAAAATATAAGTCCTTATGTTATCATACTCTTGTTGTTCCAAATGAAAATTACCATCTAACTCAATTATTAATTTATGTTCTAGACATACAAAATCTGCAATATAATTGCCTATCCAATATTGTCTGCGGAATTTTATATTCATAAATTTTCTATTTCTAATAGCTTGCCATAAAATATTCTCAGCTTTAGTAGCTTTCTTTCTTAAAATTTTTGCACATTGTAGTAATTTAGCTTGTCTCATAATATAAAAAGTAATAGAAACCAAATTATCTGTATGTAACATTTTTGCTGGTATTATTATGTTAATACGAGCATATGGTGCCCACCCTCTCCAAAAACTTTTTTTGGAGAGGGACCTGGTAAGCGTGAATTATAATTGAACTTGAAGGGGTGAGGTTGATGGTTATTTGCAGGGCTGTTGGCTTGAGCAGTCCTGCTGCCGACCATCATCTAACCATATAAATCAAATTATTACTGCAATATTTTCTATTAACCAATTACACCTATAGCTAGTTAAACAATTTTTAAATATTAGGCTATATTTATTATTATTTGATAAGAAATTATAAATTTATAAATAATTTAAGGGGAGTGAGTACCATGGGGTTGCAGATTAAAAATAAAGTAAATCAGTTAATAGCTGGTTTCTCGTTAATAGAGTTGATGGTTGTTGTCGCGATTATTGGGGTGTTGGCGTCTATTGCAGTTCCAGCTTACGATGGATATATGGTTCGCGCTAGGATGGCGCATTTAGTAGAAATTGCTAGTATGGCTAAAAGAACAATTAGTGAATATAGAAGTACACAGGGTGTTTTTCCTCCAACATTATCTACCATATTTACTGCTCCAGCTGATTCGCTAGTTGGTGCTATTGTACCACCAGCCACTTGTGCTGGCTCTAGTATTTATGCTTTTAATTTACCAGGTGTTGGAATTAATCCTGGCAACGACCCTACAATGAATTTAAAAGCAACATGGAGCTCATCTAGTGCTACTTCTGGAGCTGCTTTAAAATGGGACTGCACAGTGTTCTTTACTACTGCAGTAAATGCTACTTATATTCCTGCTGGTTGTACATCAGTAGCAACTGCTCCTACTGCATCTTGTAGTTAAACTTTTCAAGATAATATATATGGTAACTCCATTATAAATTTAGCCCCAATGAAGGTTGGGGCTAAATTTTTTTATGATTTTTACGATATTAATTATATGGTTAATCGTAATTAAATAAAATAATATTTATATAAAAATAAAAATTATAAACAAATAATAATCAATTATAATAAATAATAAAAACAAAAAAATTAATGGGCTGTAGTTATGGAAATTCCTGGAATTGCAAAACGCCTAGTAGCTAATAAAGCATTAACTCCTGCTGCTATGGAATTAATCATTGTTGAAGCGGCAAAGAAAAGTAAACCATTAGTTTCTTTTATAATCGAAGAAGATAAAGTAGACACTAATATATTAGCAAAATTATTGTCTGAAGAATTTGGCATACCGTATTTTGATTTGCGTGTCTATGAAATAGAAAATGCACCATCTGTGGATATCAAACCTGCAGCCATGGAAAAAAACACTATGTTCCCACTATTTAAGCGAGGGGAACATTTATTTATGGCTATTTGTGATCCATCAAATTTACAATGTTTAGATGATATTAAATTTCAAACTAATTTAATTGTAGAACCAATTATTACTGAATACTATAAATTATCTGAAGTTATTAGAACTGTAATTTCTAAAGCGGAGATTAGCTTCTTATCTAATATGAATGATGAGGCACTAGATGCAATAGAGGTAGCAGGTGACTCCGAAAGTTTAGAAGAAACTGAGGGTAATGACACTCCTATTGTACGTTTTATTAATAAGGTAATATTGGAAGCAATTACTAGTGGTGCATCAGATATTCATTTAGAACCATATGAACATATATACCGGGTAAGGTTTCGTCAGGATGGTATGTTGCGTGAATACGGACAACCACCAGTTAATTTATCCCAAAGGTTATCATCTAGAATAAAAATTATGTCTAAATTGGATATTTCAGAAAAACGTATTCCACAGGACGGTAGATTTAAAATGAAACTTACTAAAACTCGTTCTGTTGATTTTCGAGTAAGTACTTGCCCTACTTTATTTGGAGAAAAAATAGTAATGCGGATTTTAGATCCAACTTCAGCAACTCTTGGGATAGATGCTTTAGGTTACGAAGACTTTCAAAAAGAAGCGTTTTTAACAGCAATGCATTTATCTCAAGGAATGGTGTTAGTAACTGGTCCTACTGGTAGTGGTAAAACAGTTTCTTTATATACAGCATTAAATATTTTAAATGTAGAAGATGTTAATATCTCAACTGCCGAAGATCCTGTAGAAATTAATTTGCCTGGGATTAATCAAGTAAATATTAACGTTAAAGCAGGATTGACTTTTCCTGCAGCTCTTAGAGCTTTTTTGCGACAAGATCCAGATATCATTATGGTGGGAGAAATTCGTGATTTAGAAACAGCAGAGATTGCTATTAAAGCTGCACAAACTGGACATATGGTGTTGTCTACACTTCATACTAATAGTGCTCCAGAAACATTAACTAGGTTGATTAATATGGGTGTACCAGCATTTAATGTAGCAACTTCTGTAAATTTAATTATTGCTCAACGTTTAGCTCGTAAGTTGTGTAGTTTTTGTAGAGAAGAAATGGTTGTTCCGCATAAAGCATTGATAGATATTGGCTTTTCAGAAGAGGAAGCTGCTGGAGAATTGCATATTTTCAAAGCTGTTGGTTGCAAAAAATGTAAGGGCGGCTATAAGGGTAGGGTAGGTATTTATGAAGTAATGCCAATATCTAAGCGAACTGGAGAAATTATCATGAATGGTGGTACTTCATTAGATGTTGCTAATCAAGCATTAAAAGAAAATATTTGGTTTTTACGTAAGGCCGGATTACATAAAGTTAAAAAAGGTTTAACATCTTTAGAAGAAATTTCTAGGGTAACGAGAGATTAATTATGTTTAAATTACGTGATAATAAAATATTTATTTATGAATCAAAGTCTAAAGGTGGCACTGTAAAAGGCGAAATTGTAGCACCTAATATTTCCATGGCTAAAACTTTATTAAGAAAGCAAAATATAGATGTTATTAGTATAAAATCTAAAGGTAAACAAGGTAGTTCTGGTGGTAGTGTAAGTGCAGAAGATGTAGCTATTTTTAGTCGGCAAATGGCAACTATGCAAAGTTCTGGAATTTCATTAGTTCAGGCTTTAGGGGTAATTATAGATGGTGCAGATAAGGCAAGTTATAGAGAACTGGTTAAAGGGTTAAAAGAAGAGGTAGAATCAGGCAAAGCTTTTTCTATTGCATTAAAAAAATATCCATTAATATTTGATGAATTATTTTGTAGCTTAGCTGCAGCTGGTGAACAAGCTGGTGCATTGGATACTATGTTATCTAGGATTGCTATTTATAAAGAAAAAACTGAAAATCTAAAAAGAAAAATTAAAAAAGCCATGTATTATCCAATAGCAGTACTAACTGTTGCATTAATAGTTAGTGTAGTATTGTTATTAAAAGTAGTCCCTACTTTTAAAAAATTATTCGACGGCTTTGGCGCTAAATTACCAGATTTTACTCTTGCAGTGTTAGCATTGTCAGATTTTGTACAAAATCATGGTTTAATGATTGGTGGTTGTATGACAGCTGTGATTGTTTTGGCACTACGTAGTTATAAACGTAATATATTATTTCGTCATATGGTCGAACGTTTAATACTTAAATTGCCAATTATAGGAGACATTGTAAACAAAGCTGCAATTGCTAAATTTGCAAGAACTTTATCTACTACCTTTGCAGCTGGTGTACCATTAAATGAAGCATTAGATACGGTTGCTAAAGCTAGTGGCAATATTGTTTATGAAGATGCAATAGTTATGATTAAAGATGCAATATCTAGTGGGCAAAATTTACAATTTGCTATGCAAAGAACAGGGGTGTTTCCTGTTATGGTGGTGCAAATGGTAGCAATTGGTGAAGAATCTGGATCGTTAGAACAAATGTTGGATAAAGTGGCTACTATTTATGAAGAAGATGTTAATTTAAAAGTAGATGGACTAACAACTTTACTTGAACCATTAATTATGGCTATTTTAGGAGTTGTGGTTGGTAGTTTAGTAATTGCTATGTATTTACCAATTTTCAAGATGGGATCGGTAATGTAATGGATTTAGTATTATTTTATAGTTTTGTTGTTGTAGTTGGTTTGTCTATTGGTAGTTTTATTAATGTGGCAGTATATAGAATTCCTAAAATATTGCAGTTTGAATGGTTTACAGAATGTTATGAAATTTTAAATTTACAACCAAAATTTCATAAGACACCTACTTACGAGCTAAATTTATGGCTGCCTAGATCGCATTGTCCACATTGTAAACAAAAAATTTCTTTGTTAGATAATATTCCAGTTATTAGCTATTGTTTGTTAAAAGGCAAATGTAGACATTGTAAAGAAAAAATTTCGGTAAAATATCCATTAACAGAAATTCTAACAGCAGGATTTTCTTTGGTTGTTGCCTACAAATTTGGTATACAATTAAAAATATTTTTTGCTTTGTTGTGTACTTGGGCTTTAATTTTACAAGCAGAAATTGATATTCAAGAATATTTAATTCCAGACGAAATAACTTTACCTATGTTATGGTTAGGGTTAATCATTAATAATTTTAATATGTTTGTAGATTTGCAAAGTGCTGTTGTTGGCGCTGTTTTGGGGTATTTAAGCTTTTGGAGCATATATTGGATATTTAAAATAATTACTGGTAAAGATGGGATTGGGTATGGAGATTTTAAATTACTAGCTATGCTTGGTGCATGGTTTGGTTATAAAAATTTGTTATTAATAGTTTTGATTTCTAGTGCAATTGGTAGTTTAGTTGGTGGAGTATTAATTTTATTAAAGAAGCATGATAAGAATTCTCCAATTCCATTTGGACCGTATTTAGCAATAGCTGGTTGGATTACCATGATGTGGGGTAATGCTATTGATAAATGGTATCTTCAGTGTTGTTAATTGGTATAACAGGTGGAATTGGTAGCGGTAAAACATATGTTGCAAAAATTTTTGAACAATTAAATGTTCCAGTAATTTATGCTGATAATATTTCTAGAGAATTACTAAATAACGATCTAAATATTATTAGAAACATCAAACAATATTTCAATATTTCAGATTTAGAAAAAAACATTAAAAATATTAAGATACAAATTTTTCAAAATAAAAAACATCGTTTATTTTTAGAAAAATTAATCCATCCAAAAGTTATAGCTCAAATTGTTGAGTGTATAAAAGATTTAAAAAACAATAAAATCAATAGTTATTGTGTGATAGAAATTCCGATGTTACATAATTTGATTGCTATATTGACAGAGTTAAAAATAGATAAAGTTATTTTTATAAATTGCGATAATGATCTGCAGATTTCTCGTGTTATGCATAGAGATAAACTTAGTAAAAGTCAGGTTATGTCGATTGTAAAATCTCAGCTTTCTCTAAAAAATATGCATAAACTTGCAGATTATATTTTGGATGGCAATGATTTGAAAGAATTACATAAACAAACAATTAATTTGCAAAAAAAATTATAAAAAACACTATTTTTACGAGTAAATTTGCTACATACAGTCATTGTATGTTGGTGGCAGGGCCGTTAAGCATGTGCGTCAAGCTCATTTAGGCCTCACCCAAACACTCTCAACTATAAGTAACGCTTACCACAGCCCTCTCCAGCTAACGCTGGTAGAGGGCGGAAACATTAATATTAATAAAGATTCAATATATCTTATAAAAAACGCTATATATTTTCATTAAATTTTTAATTATTTTTATCATATTATGCAAAAACACAAATTATTAGAATGTGCAAAAATTTTAAGAAAAACATCTACTATAAGTCCTGGAAAATATAGCAAAAAATATCTAATGATAATGATGGTTATGCCCTCTACCAGCGTTAGCTGGAGAGGGCTGTGGTAAGCGTGACTTATAGTTGAGAGTGTTTGGGTGAGGCCTAAATTAGCAAATTACTGGACAGCCCTGAGTAATTAAATAAATACGTTGCACCTTTATGTCCTGTTGGCTATAATCAATAAAAAGTAGTTGTGTATGAAAATAATATATTATGGGAAAGACAAAAAACCAGTAAAAGAGTTTATTGATAAGTTGCCATTAAAAGATCGAGCAAAGATCCTTGCTTGTTTAAAAAGTTTAGAGGATATAGGACTTGATATGCCTAGAGTAGTTTGTAGGAAAATTACAGGAAAATTGTGGGAGATTAAGATAAATGCCTCTGTTGGCTATAGGATATTTTACGTAATGATAGAGAAAAATACTGTGGTTTTGTTGCATGGTTATAAGAAAAAATCAAAAAAAGCACCAGTTAGAGAGATGGACATAGCTAAAAACAGAATGACGGAGGTATTAAAAGATGAACTCATATACATTAGATGAACACATCAAAGAACAATATAAAAAAAGTAAAACATTTGCTAAACATTATGATAGAGAGCTTTTAATAAATTCTATTGCTAAGCTTGCTTTAGAATTAAGGAAGCATAAACATTTTACTCAACAAGAGCTTGCCAAAAAAGCTGGAACTACACAATCAGTTATTGCTAGGTTAGAAAGCGGTAGGGATACTCGTATACCATCATTAGGGTTGCTGTTAAGAATTGCTGCTGCTTCTGGAGAACAATTAAACATTAGCTTTGGCAAAAGATCGTCAAAATAGGTTACATCATAATTTAATAAAAAGAATGGATTTTAAATCGCCACAATTTATCTATGCCAACTTTAATCCCAATTCTAGGTGTTTCTATATAAGAAAATGTTTGTTGTTTTTTAGGTGCTGTAATATAAAAAAAATTAGAATTAATTAAGTTTATTTTGTTATGTTCTTGGGTTATGCCTAGATGTTTGCATAATTTACCTGGACCATTAATATCTTTAGCATCTTTGGTGTGATTTAAAATAATTCCCCTAACTAACACTGCGGCAGGGAAATTTTTTTCTTCCGTTACTATATTAAGACAATAGTACATACCATATATAAGATAGACATAGCTATACCCAGCTTCTCCATACATTATTTCTGTTCGTTTGGTGCGACCTTTAGCTGCGTGGCATGCGGGATCATTTTCTCCAATATAAGCCTCTGTTTCGATTATTAATCCCTGATGCTTATTAAATACCAATGTTTTTCCTAAAAGTTCTTTTGCAACGGTTATGGTTGGATTTTCAAAAAAATCGCGCTTTAATCTATGCATTTAAGTGTCCTTTTAAAAACAGTATTTGATCTAGCAAAAATATGGGTAATCATTTTCTTGTTTAGTGATATGATATTCTAATAAATATAGCGTTCACAATCTAGTATAAACATATTCATTTTGAGCAGCTAATGAGTAGTATAAAAAATTTTTCTATGTTAAAAAAGTGTTTAAGCTTTCCTGAGCTTACAAAAGAATTTTTAACAAAATATCTTACTAAAGACATTATACAATTAATCAATTTAAATACTTTAAAATTTTATAAAAATAATGATGAATTTCAAGAAATAATTTATTTTTCTAAACAACAAAATAACGGTGTAAACAGTACATATGTATTAATTCAATATTTGCCAAAATTAGATTTTATAGTACCACTAAAAGCATGTTTATCTGTAGAACGAATTATTAAAGAACATATGATTAATAATAACGATCCCAATTATCCGCGTGTCTGCGTTTGCGGATTTTACAATGGAGATGAAAATGATCCAAAACGTAAAAATTGTATAGATATTCACGAAAGCATTATTAACAACATAGAATTTGCTAGAGAAATTTTATTCAAAACTCATTTGTTGCATTAATGGCTCGTCTAAAAAGTACAAGTTGTTTTTTGACGTGACTTAATATAAAGGTGTAAATAATGGTTGTTTTAGCTAAAAACAAAAGTGAGTTTTTAAAAATTTTCATAGATTCACCAAATATTTTTCCTGATGTTTTGCTAATAGATGATGCGCAATTAAAAATAATTTTTCATCCAATGATAGAAATATTATTTTTAATTATAACTGCTATGTTAGCTGGAGCGGAAAGTTGGTACGATATAGTTCATTTTGGGTTGGAACATTTAACAATATTAAAAAAATATCTGCCATTTGAACAAGGTATACCAAAAGTTCTTGTTATTAACAGATTGTTTACTTTAATTGATAATAAACGATGTGATAAATGGTTGCGTAATGCTATAGATCTATCTTTGAAAAACATAAGTTCAACTAAAAATAATTTAAACTTTATTCAATTTTCAGAGTATGCTTGTTGTGGAATTACTAAAAAAGGATTGTCTTTAAAATTGCCAAATGATTTTCAGCAATACGGCAGTATTATTAGTTATGTTAATTTTATTGATACTATAGTTATAGTAAATAAGCTAGATGTATCATTTGCAGTCGAGTTGAATAACAAAGTTATTAATAATGGTGGTTTATTAGCTATAAGAAATGATGACGGTACAAATAATAGCAAAGAACATGGTCATGATCGTGATATTAATAATAGTTTTATTGAGATTCAATTGATGGTGGAAAATGATGCAAAAAAGCTGCAAGCTGCTAATAATATGTTAATGATAAGAGAAATAATGTTTGATATTATAAAAAAATATAAAATTAAGACAGGTTCTAAACGAGGGATTAATGCTGTGCGTAGGTTAGCAAGTAATAATCAAATAATGCTTATAGATATTTTAAATAATTGGATTTATAGTGGCTAAAACTATTGTAATTGCAGCTGGTGGGACTGGTGGACATATTTTTCCTGGATTAGCTGTTGCAGAAAAGTTGATTGCTAATGGTTGTCATGTTGTATGGATTGGGACTATTCAAGGATTAGAAGCCACCTTGATCTCGAAACATAATATTGATATTTATTATATCAAAATCACTGGTATTAGGGGTAAAAATTGGATTACTAAAATTTTAGCACCATTTAATATTTTATTTGCTATTTTTCAGTCGATCAAAATTTTATATACATTAAATCCATATACGGTATTAGGTATGGGTGGTTTTGTGACAGGTCCTGTAGGTGTTGCGGCTTGGCTACTTAGAAAAAGATTAATTATTCATGAGCAAAATGCTATAGCAGGTAGTAGCAATCGAATTTTAGCATATTTTGCTAATCATATTTTAGAATCATTTCCAAATAGTTTCCCAGCTAGAAATTGGCATAAAAATAAAATCACTTTATCTGGCAATCCAGTTAGACAAAATTTATTAGGAACTTCACTGTCAGAAAATGTTATTGTTACACAAGAACATATGTTGCGCGTTTTAGTGTTAGGTGGTAGTCGTGGTGCAAAGTTTTTAAATCAAATAGTGCCAGAGGCACTTGGTGAATTACCAAATGTTAAAATTTTACATCAAACTGGAGAACAAGATTTTGCAGCAACTTGCGAGTTATATAATAAAAAAAATATGAAAAATATTCACGAAATAAAACCATTTATTGATAATATGCGGGATGCATATTTGTCCTCGGATTTAGTGATTTGTAGGGCTGGGGCATCAACTATTTTTGAAATTATGGCAATAGGTATTGCCAGTATTTTAATACCATTACCATGGTCAATCGATGATCATCAAACAAAAAATGCTTTATATTTAGCAAACAATAATGCTGGTATTTTAATAAAGCAATCTGAAGTAACCATAGAAAAATTACAGGAATTAGTTGTTAAATTAATAGCAGATAGTAATAAATTATATTCTATTAAAACAGCCGCCAGATCGCTTTATAAGCAATATGAATTAAACAATAGTGCTGATTATATCAGCGTTATAATTAATAATTGATATTATACCTATTGCAGCTGGTATGTTAAATAATATCGTAACTAATGCCAATGCCGGCATTATATAAATCTTTTAGTTTTATTAAATTACCATCAACAACATCATTTGATTTAATGGTTACTTTGGAAGTATGTTTCCATGTAGCGAAGGTCCTTATAGCAAAATTGTTTGCTAATTTATATGCTATGGAAAACCTTGCAGTAGGCACGATTTTGGTTTTTGAGAACGTTACAGTGTATCCCAGTAGAAATCTAGGTTCTAACATGTTATATTTTGCATGAATATTATACCTGGAAACACCAAATAATGTTGAAGCATAGCATTTGTCGCTAATTTTACTGTTCAATACTATGCCTAAATATGGATATTGCTGTTTAATTTCTGATTTCAATAAAGCGTTATTCCAAATATTTGTTATAGACCATCCAGCTATATATTCTGGAGAATAAATAATTCTACTTTTCTTTTGTTTCTGCTCAATTCCATATCCAATTTCCATTCCTATAGTATTAGTAAACATAGCTACAATAAAAACATTGACGCCTTTGGCGTCTTTAGAAAACATATTGTTACCATAATTATTTTTAAATTTTATACTAGAATAAATAGCGTCTGCTCCAAAATAAAAAGCATGACGAGAAGTAACATTGTTATTGGCATGCCCATTATTAATAATAAACATTATTAATATGGTAGCAATAGTTTTTACAATATCTATGCTAGACAATAATTTTTTATGTGATGTTAATATGTTGATGTTAATTGGCTCCCGCCGTTGTTTATAATTTGTAATATATTACTATTATAGTTATCTGTTTTATAAAACTCGATACAAAATTGATTTAAAGGATTAAATCATGGCGTTAGGTCGGAGTGACATAAGAAATTTATTTTTTAGTGCTACTGGCACTCCCATAACACAAGTAGACAGTATTATATTAGCTTCTTTTGTGGTTGCGTGCGGTGATGTGCCAATTATAGCAGATGTTGCAGCTAGCAATGCGGCACAAGCTATGATATTAGGAGTGTTGCCTGCCGATGTGTCCCCAGATTTATTATCAGCATTAGCTAACCATAGCATGACAGATCCTGATGTTTTGGCGGTTATTGCTAGCCATACCGGGTTAGTGGCAGATTTGAATGTTATTGTGGCTCATCTTAATCATAGTGCAGATTCTGATACTGCAGTTGTGAATAATTCTTATACCCCTATTGATGATTTAGTAGTTATTGCAGGTCGTACCGTGCGAGCAGCAGACTTACATGCTATAACCATTAGTTCTCATTATACTGCAGCTTCAGATAGTGCGATTGTTAGTAATGTTTATACATTGGCCACTGATCTGGTAACTATTGCAGATCGTACAGGATTAGCCGCAGATTTACATGCTATTGTGGCTCACCATAATCATAATGCAAATTCTGATACTGCAGTTGTGGGCAATGCTAATGCTTTAGCTGTTGATTTGGCAACTATTGCAGGTCGTACAGGATTAGATACAGATTTAACGGCTATTGTAATTCATGGTCATCATGGTGCCGTTTCTGATAGTGCAGCTGCTAAAAATGCTAATACGAAATCTGCTGATTTAGCAACCATTGCTGTACGCACTTCGTTGGCTACAGATTTGAGTGCTATTGTCGTTAATCCTCATAATAATCCAGATTCAGATACAGCAGTTATTGGCAATGTTCAGACTTTAGCCGTTGATTTGGTAATTATTGCTGGTCGTACATCATTAGATACAGATTTACATGCTATTGTAGCTCACCATAATTATACTGCAGATTCTGATACTGCAGTTGTTAGTAATACCCATGCATTGGTTGCTGATCTAATAATTATTGCAAGTCGTACTGTGTTGGCAACAGACTTACATGCTATAACTAGTAGTGCTCATTATACTGCAGATTCTGATACTGCAGTTGTTAGTAATGCTCATACATTGGTTGCTGATTTAATAACTATTGCAGTGCGCACTGGATTGTCTTCGGATTTAAGTTATATCGTAGCCCATCATAATCATAGTGTAGATTCTGATGCTGCTGTTGTTACAAACATAAATACTGGGATTGCAGATTTAACAATTATTGCAGGCCGCACTGTAGATCCATTAGAGTTAAGCGCGATTGTAGCTAAATCTTCTTATACAGCAGCATCTGATAGTGCAGTGGCTTATAATTCGCATACTTTAATTGCCGATTTAATAATTATTGCAGGTCGAACGGTGTCAAGTGCAGACTTGAGTGCTATCGTAGCTAGCTCTAATAATACTCCAGATTCTGATGCAGCAGTTATTAATAATGTTCATACTTTAGCTGTTGATTTAGCAATTATTGCTAACCGCACATCGGTGCCTGCAAATTTAACTATTATTGTAAATCATATTAATCGTAGTGCTGTGTCTGATGGTGCAGTCGTTAGCAACATATACGTTTTACCTTCTGATTTAACAATTATTGCAGGTCGTACAGAGTTATCTGTAGATTTACATAATATAATTGCCAATCCTAATAATACTGCAGATTCTGATGCGGCAGTTATGAATAATATCCATACTAATGCTGCAGATTTAGTAACTGTTGCTAACCGTACCTCAGTTCCTGAAAATTTGAGTGCTATTGTAACTCATCCTAATTATAATGCAACTTCTGATACTGCTGTTGTTGGAAATGCTAATGCTTTGGCTATTGATTTGGCAACTATTGCTGGTCGTACTGTGTCGGAGACAGATTTGTCAACTATTGTCGGTCATACTCATCATGGTGCTGTTTCTGATAGTGCGGTTGTTAAAAATTCTAACACTAAGGTCGATGATTTAATAACTATTGCAGGTCGTACTGTACTGCCAGCAGATTTAACTGCTATCGTTGCTAATTTTCATCATAATGCAGCTTCTGATACAGCAGTTATTAATAATATCCATACTTTAGCGTCTGGATTAGCAATTGTTGCTGGTCGCACAACAACAGCTACAGATTTAATAGCTATTGTTGCTCATGTGAATCGTAACGCTCTGTCTGATAGTGCGGTTGTTCACAATGACAATACTAGAATTGTTGATTTAGTAACTATTGCAAGACGTACTATCTTACCAGCAGATTTAACCGCTATTGTTGCTAATTCTCATCATAATGCAGCGACAGATACAGCGGTTGTAGGTAATGTTCATACTAATGCTGCTGATTTAGTGATTATTGCAGTTCGTACTGCGTTAGTTCTAGATTTAAGTGCAATTATTATTCACGCACATCATACAGCAGCGACAGATAGTGCGGTTGTAGGTAATGCCAATACTAAGGCTGCTGATTTAGTAATTATTGCAGATCGTACTGCGTCAGATCTAGATTTAAGTGCGATTGTAATTCATGGACATCGTACAGCAGTGACAGATAGTGCGGTTGTAGGTAATGCCAATACTAAGGCTGCTGATTTAGTAATTATTGCAGATCGTACTGCATCTGATCTAGATTTAAGTGCGATTGTAATTCATGGACATCGTACAGCAGCGACAGATAGTGCGGTTGTAGGTAATGCCAATACTAAAGCTGCTGATTTAGTAATTATTGCAGATCATACTGCATCTGATCTAGATTTAAGTGCGATTGTAATTCACGTACATCACACAGCAGCGACAGATAGTGCGGTTGTAGGTAATGCCAATACTAAGGCTGCTGATTTAGTCATTATTGCAGATCGTACTGCGTCTGATCTAGATTTAACCGCTATCGTTGCTAATGCCAATCATAATGCAGCGACAGATAGTGCGGTTATAGGTAATGCCAATACTAAGGCTGCTGATTTAGTAATTATTGCAGATCGTACTGCATCAGATACAGATTTAAGTGCGATTGTAATTCACGGACATCGTACGGCATCGACAGATAGTGCGGTTATAGTTAACGCCAACACCAAGGCTGCTGATTTAGTAATTATTGCAGATCGTGCTGCGTCAGATCTAGATTTAAGTGCGATTGTAATTCATGGACATCATACAGCAGCTACAGATAGTGCGGTTATAGGTAATGCCAATACCAAGGCTTCTGATTTAGCAATACTAGCTGCTCGTACTGCATCAAATTCAGATTTAAGTGCTATTGTTATTCATACGCATCATACTGCAGCGACGGATAGTGCGGTTGTTCACAATGCTCATACCAAGGCTTCTGATTTAGCAATAATAGCTGTTCGTACTGCATCAGATACAGATTTGAGTGCTATTGTTGCCCACATAAATCATAACGCAGTCTCTGATGAGGCAGTTGTAAGTAACGCCAACACCAAAGCTTCTGATTTAGCAATAATAGCTACTCGAACTGTGTTAGCCATATATTTGATGCCAATCGTTACTCATGTTAATCATAATGCGATTTCTGATCGAGCAGTTATTAATAACGTACATACATTTAGTGTTAATTTGGCAACAATTGCTAATCGTGCTTCGCTGGGTACAGATTTAGCTATTATTGTTAATCATGTTAATCATGGTGCGACTTCTGATAGTGCGGTTGCTAGGAACATTTATACTTTATCTGCTGATTTAGCAACGATAGCTCTTCGTACTTTATTTGCGGCAGATTTAACCGCTATCGTTGCTAACCCCCATCATAATTCAGATTCTGATAGTGCAGTTGTTGGTAATGATCTTACTTTGTCTGCTGATTTAGCAATTATAGCTAATCGTACCACGGTAGACACAGATTTAAGTGCTATTGTAGCTCATGCGCATCATAATGCGGATACAGATACAGCAGTTGTTGGAAACGCAGTTACCGACGCTGCTGATTTAAAAACGATAGATCTTCGTACGTCTAAAGCTACCGATTTGCATTCCATTGTTATTAATCCTAATTGTGATGCAGAAATAGATACAGCAGTTATTGGTAATGGTCTTACTTTGTCTGCTGATTTATCAACGATAGCTCTTCGTACTACAGCAGATACAGATTTAAGTGCTATTGTAATTCACGCGCATCATAATGCGGATACAGATACAGCTGTTGTAAGTAATGCTGTTACCAAGGCTGCTGATTTAAAAGCTATAGCTCTTCGTACGTCTAAAGCTACCGATTTGCATTCTATTGTAATTCACACTAATTGTGATGCGGAGGTAGACACAGCAGTTGTAGGCAACTCTGTTGCTACAGCAGATGATTTAGCAACGATAGCTCTTCGTACTACAACAGATGCAGATTTGCATTCTATTGTAATTCACGCGCATCATAATGCGGATACAGATACAGCGGTTGTAAGTAATGATGTTACAAAGGCTGCTGATTTAAAAGCTATAGCTCTTCGTACGTCTAAAGCTACCGATTTGCATTCTATTGTTGTTAATACTAATTGTGATGCGGAGATAGATACCGCGATTGCTCACAACGCCAATACTATCGCAGATGATTTGGTAACTATAGCCAATCGTACTTTATTAGATACAGATTTAAGCGCTATCGTTGCAAACCCCGGTCATAACGCAGATTCTGATAGTGCCGTAGTAAGTAGTGCTCTTGCTTTATCTGCTGATTTAGTAACGATAGCTGTTCGTACTACGACAGACACAGATTTAAGTGCTATTGTAATTCATGCTCATAGTAATGCAGCTACAGATACAGCAGTTGTGGAAAACGCTGTTACCAAAACTGCTGATTTAAAAACTATAGCTCTTCGTACGTCTAAAGCTACTGATTTGCATTCTATTGTAATTCACATTAATTGTGATGCAGAAATAGATACAGTAGTTATTGGTAATGATCTTACTTTGTCTGCTGATTTAGCAATTATAGCTAGTCGTACTTTGTTAGATACGGATTTAACGGATATTGTCAATCATGTACATTATAATGATGATACTGATATAGCAGTTGTTAGTAATTCTAATGTCATGTCTGCTGATTTAGTAACTATAGCTGGTCGAACCTCGGTGGATGCATGTTTAAGTGCGATCGTTGCTAATCCCAATAGTAATGCAGCGACAGATACAGCAGTTATTGGTAATGCTGCTACCAATGCAAATGATTTAGTAACGATAGCTACTCGTACTACGGCAGATACAGATTTAAGTGCTATTGTAATTCATGCGCATTCTAATGCAGCGACAGATACCGCAGTTGTAGGTAACGCTGTTACCAAGGCTGCTGATTTAGTAACGATAGCTATGCGCACTGCGTTAGATACAGATTTAAGTGCTATTGTAGCTCACGCACATCGTACAGCAGCGACAGATACAGCAGTTATTGGTAATGCTGTTACCAAGGCTGCTGATTTAGTAACGATAGCTAAGCGTACTGCGTCAGATACAGATTTAAGTACTATTGTAGCTCATGCGCATCGTACGGCAGAGACAGATAGTGCGGTTGTAGGTAACGCTGTTGCCAAGGCTGCTGATTTAGTAACGATAGCTATGCGCGCTGCGTCAGATGCAGATTTAGGTGCTATTGTTCTTCATATTCACTCTAATGCAGACACTGATACAGCTGTTGCTCACAACGTTAATACCACAGCAGATTGTTTAATAATAATAGCTATGCGCACTGCGTCAGATGCAGATTTGAGTGCTATTGTAGCTCATGTGCATTCTAATGCAGACACGGATATAGCAGTTATTGGTAACGCTGTTACTAAGGCTTCTGATTTAGCAATTATTGCAGGTCGCGCTGAGTCAGATGCAGAGTTAAGTGCTATTGTTATTCACGATCATTCTAATGCAGATACAGATGCGGCAGTTGTTGGTAATGCTGTTACCAATGCTTCTGATTTAGCAATTATTGCAGGTCGTACTGCGTCAGATACAGATTTGAGTGCTATTGTAATTCACACGCAT